>Ga0256407_10001572_pt1 | contig 47186 bp, 39 predicted proteins | sample RumenRJG_04DNA_FD_193489 | JGI IMG/M metagenome (GOLD analysis project Ga0256407, IMG submission 193489) | Bovine rumen microbial communities from Lethbridge, Alberta, Canada - RJG_04 | ecosystem: Host-associated > Mammals > Digestive system > Stomach > Rumen | place: Canada: Alberta...
CTCTTATAACTATTTAATAAAGGAGAAACACATGGCAGAAATTAATCTTCTAAATATACAACCTCACCAGGTTAGCCGCGATATGCGTGGTTATACAGTATTCTTCTACGGTGCAGCTAAAACAGGAAAGACTACTAACGCAGTTAAGTTCCCAAAACACTTACTTCTTGCTTTTGAAAAAGGTTACAATGCTATTCCAGGTGCTATGGCACAGCCAATTAACAGCTGGTCTGAATTTAAGAAAGTACTTAGACAGCTTAAGCAGCCAGAAGTTAAACAGCAGTATGAAACAATTATCATAGATACTATCGACATAGCTTATGACTATTGTGTAAAATATATCTGTGATAATGCTGCAAGATCTGATGGTGGTTTCGGAGTAGATGCACTTAGTGATATTCCATATGGTAAAGGTTATGGAATGGTATCACAAGAATTTGATGAATGTCTACGTTCAATCGTTCAGATGGATTATGGTCTAGTAGTAATCTCACATGATGTAGATAAGACCTTTACTGATGAACAGGGTAGAGAATATAATAAAATTGTTCCTACTCTTGATAAGAGAGCTAAAAATATTGTATCTCGTATGGTAGACCTTTATGGATATGCTAGACCAGTTACCGATGCAGATGGTAATACTACAACAAAGTTATTCATCAGAGGTACAACAAGATATGATGCTGGATCAAGATTTAAATATACTCCAGATTATATCGACTTTAGCTATGAGAATATAGTAAATGCTATTGGTGATGCTATAGATAAGCAAATGAAAGAAGATGGAGCAGAGTTCTTTACAGATAATAGAAATAATCTCTATACAGATACAACAGAAGAACTTGACTTCGATGAACTGATGGCTGAATTTAATGGAATGATCGAAAAGATTGTGGGTTCAGCAACAGATGAAGAAATGGAAACATATTGGCAGCCAAGAATTACTTCTATCACAGATAAACATCTTGGTAGAGGACATAAGGTTGGTAATATGGCACGAGAACAGGTTGAAGCACTATCACTTATTGTCGATGATATGAGAGAACTTGTTGCACTTACTAAAAAGTAAAATAATATCAAGTAGGTTTAAAAAGCCTACTTGATTTTTTTATAAATATATGCTATAATATTATTAGAAAGGTATAATATATGGCAAAAGCAATGGTTAAATGTCCTTATTGTGAGAAGATGTTTGACCGCAATGATCCTAGTATTAAATTTATAAAAATAGGTCGTAGATATGCTCATATTAGTTGCTATAATAAACATGAAGCAACTATGACTCAAGAAGAAAAAGATTTAAGGGATTTATATGCGTACATCAAAGAACTATTAGGGGCAGAATATAACTTTAAAAAAGTAGAGCATCAAATAAAAGAATATAAGCAGTATAGGGACGGTAATGAAATGCCCTATACTTATTCTGGTATGCTCGCATCTTTGAAGTGGTTTTATGAAATTAAAGGGAATAGTAAAGAAGCTGCCAATGGCGGCATAGGTATTATTCCGTATATATACAATGATGCTAAAAAGTATTATTATAACTTATATTTAGCGCAACAAAAGAACAAAGAAATTAAGAATTATATAGCTAAAGTTGAAGTAGTAACCATACCACCGCCAAAAATGTTACAACCCAAGCCGCGGTTATGGTTTGATGATGAGGAGGATTAATGGGTAGATATACAGACATTCCAAGTTGCATGCAAGTAATAGGTGCAATTTATCAAAATCCTTCTTTATTAGATAATGAAAAATATCATTTTGTAGAAGAAGATTTTACAGAAGATTTCCATAAAGTATTATTTGGTTCTATTCATAATCTTCATGCTCTTGGAGCAGCAGATATAAATGAAACAACCATAGAAACTTATCTAGAACAAAGACCAAAGAAATTAGCAATATATAAAGCTAATAATGGTAATGAATATCTTAAAAAGTTAAAAGAAACAACACAACCCGCTGCTTTTAATTATTATTATAACAGAGTTAAGAAAATGACTTTGTTTAGAATGTATAAAGAAATAGCAGGATTAGATTGTAGTTTCTTATATGATATAGATAATATCTTTGATCAAAAGAAAAAACAAGAGCAAGAAGATTGGTTGGATAATACTCCAATTGATAAGATTGCGAACTTAATTGATGCTCGTATTGAGCAGATTAAAGCAAAATATGTAGATAATAGTGATATTAACTTTACTCAAGCTGGTGATGGCGCAGATGAACTAATTGATCGCCTTATGACCATTCCTGAAATTGGTTATCCATTATTTGGTGATATTAGTAATGCGATAACAAGAGGAGCAAGACTAGGAAAGTTATATCTTAGATCTGCGGCAACCGGTGTTGGTAAGACTAGAGCTATGATTGCAGATGCTTGTACTATTGCTTGTGGAGAATTATATAACTCTACTACTCAGAATTGGGAAAGTAATGGTACTAAAGAATCTGTTATGTATGTAACAACAGAACAACAAGTTGATGAAGTACAAACTATGATGCTTGCATTTGTATCTGATGTTGATGAAGATCATATTCTTTATAATAAGTATCAACCTGGTGAATTAGAAAGAGTAAGACACGCGGCTGCGGTGCTGGGTGACTCTAAACTAATTATCAAGCGTCTCCCAGACTTCGGTCTACAGGATATAGAGAACGCGATCAACTTTAGTATCAGAGAATATGGAGTTAAATATGTATTCCATGACTATATTCATAGTAGTATGAAAATTTTATCAGAAGTAGCTGGTAAAAGTAGAGTTGATGGATTAAAAGAATACAATATTTTGTTTATGATAGCTGTTAGATTAAAAGATATAGCAGTTGAAAATGGAATATTTATTGAAACATCAACTCAGCTGAATATGGAATATAGAACAGCACAGGTTTATGACCAGAATCTACTTCGTGGTGCTAAAGCTATAGCGGATAAAATTGACCTTGGAGAAATTATGTTAGACGCTAGCACAGAAGATATTGAAGCTTTAACTCCATTATTGAATCAGAATGGGTTCCCTATTCCAGATACTAAAATATCTATATATAAGAACCGTCGTGGTAGATATAAAGATGTACTTATTTGGTGTAAATCAAATAAAGCTACTTGTAAAATTAGTCCAGTATTTGTAACAGATTATCAATATGGACTTATAGATATACAACCGTTAAAGATTAATATAGAAGAAAGCGCATTTTAATTATGGAAGAACAGTTATATACAATTGAAGTAGATGGTCAGCATGTAGCAGAATGTGTTCCTTTGGAATATGCTATGATATTTGTAGAAGCTATGTTTAAGAAATTTTATCTTATGTCTGATTTACAAATAACTATAAAAAGAATGAGAATAGATAGACTAAATATGGAGGTATATAATGAGTGATCAAATAAAAGTAAGTAGTATATGTAGTATCTGTAAAAAGTCAGGTACTAAACAAGAAATACCTTATAAAATAATTAGAGATACAGATGGCACAAGTGTCAAGTTTGTAGGTGCTATTTGTAATGAATGTTATGAAAAGATAATACCAAAAAAGGAGACTAAAAATGACTAATCTATTAATACTCGCAAAGATTTATAATATTGCTATGGATATGGCTACTAAGTATGCAACAGTAACTAAAAATGAAGAAGCCCTCGGAGATTTTATAGCACTGTTTGATAAGCTGTTTAATCAACTCGATTTAACGAACTAGCGGCAAGTGTGCGCGCTTCGTATCTTGTTATAGTATCCATCTACGCGGCAGCCGCCGCGTGTCCGATAAGCACTAATGAAATTCAATAAAAACGAAATTAAAAACTCATTAACCATAGAACAAATAGAAGATATAGTGGCAGAACTAGGTGGCGAACCGATTAATCTTGGGGATCACCTCACCTGCCGCACTATTTGTCATGGAGGAGATTCTCATAAACTTTACTACTATGAAAATACAAAACTGTTCAAGTGTTTTACTGCGTGCGACGAGTCCTTTGACATATTTGATCTAGTCCTAAAAGTTCAATCTAATCAAGGACAATCCTGGACTCTCTATAATGCTATGATGTTTGTTATAAATTTCTTTTCTCTTGATTTTGAGAACGATTTTTACAACGATGCTAACTCTCTTCCAGATTGGCAGATTTTTAGTAAGTGGAGTAAACAACAGTTTACTGATGACAAATCAAAAATAGTAGAACTCAAGTTTTATGATGATAAAGTGCTTAACAACCTCCCTCAACCTCATATACTTAATTGGGAGCGAGAAGGTATAACTAAAGAGATTTGCGATGCTAGAAATATTCGTTATGATCCTAAAAACTATGGAATAGTTATACCTCATTATGATATTAATGGACAATTAATAGGTATTCGTGAACGCACACTAATTAAAGAAGATGAAAAATATGGTAAGTACAAACCAGCCATTTTGGCTGGACAGATGTATAACCATCCATTAGGATATAATCTTTACAATCTAAATAATTCAAAAAACAATATACAACAAGTTAAAAAAGCAATAGTATTTGAATCAGAAAAATCATGCTTATTATTTGCAAGTTATTTTGGTTTAGAGAATGATATATCAGTAGCTTGTTGCGGTAGCAGCTTAATTTCTTATCAGGTCCAATTACTTTTATCTCTTGGTATTCAAGAATTAATCATAGCTTTTGATAGACAATATCAAGAAATAGGCGATAAAGAATGGAAGCAATGGACAACCAAGTTAAATAAAATCCATGATAAATATGGCAAATATGTTCAGATTAGTTATATGTTTGATAAAGAACATAAGCTTGGATATAAAGATGCTCCAATAGATTGTAATAAAGATACTTTTATAGAATTATATCAACAAAGAATAATAATATGAGAATTATAGATAAAAATACAGATTTTTACGATTATATACAGAATATTTATAAAGATGATACTTTTACTTTTGATAGAAGAGATTCTTTTCTTTTAACCAAACAAATGATGCGTGATAATTTACATGTAGGCTATTGGCGCGGTTGGAGAGCAGAACATCATCATAAAAATCATAATTATATATTACTTCAAATATGTAATAGTTTTTGGTTATTTAAAGCTAATTTTATTAAGTTAAGTGATGATTATACAAAAGTAGAAGAATATCAATTTGAATTAATTAAACAATGGAAAGACTATGATAAGCCAAGAAAGTTATGTGCTTTAGATAGAATAGAGTTTTATTACTTTGATTTAAAATATGAAAATATTACTCCAGACTTATTAGTTCAAAGTATTCATATAAATGATTATAAACATAAACAAGATTTAACTACATATGAAACTTATAATGGAAGTGAAAAAGTAACTAAACATATTCCACTATTAAAAGCTTGTGGTATAGCAGATTGTGTTGATCCACAAGATATATACCTGGCTTTTGAAGAATATTTTTCATTAGAAAAGTCAGATTCAGAAAGACGTGAACCATTGGGTACTACTGATTTAGATAAGGTAGAAAGTCATGGTTTTGATAAAAAAATATCTTTTAGAGGTAAATAATATGGATCAATATAAAGAATTAACTGAAGAAGAAATAATGGCTTTGTTCGATTTAGAAGAAAAAGAAGCTAAATATAAAGTAATTCTTACTTTAGATAATGGTATCAGATACAGATTCATTAAACTCGTAGCAGATAGGCATGAATTTTTTGTTGAACATTGGATAGATACTCCAAATGATAGCACTTTTGAATGTTATATAGATGATACTTTAACCTGTACAATTTGGGTAGTAAAAGATCATGTAGCAACAATAGAGTTCGTTGAAGTAGAAGGAGAATAGTATGATTATTATTGGTTATCAAGGAATAGGTAAGTCAACAATAGCAAAAAACAATCCTAATATTATAGATTTAGAAAGTAAGTGTTTTTGGTATAATGGAGAAAGACCAGAAGATTGGTATATATATTATTGCCAGATAGCAGAGCATCTTTCTAAACAAGGATATACGGTCTTTGTTTCAAGCCATAAAGAAGTTAGAGGTTTCCTTATTGATAACTGTACTGAGCCTTTTGGAGCTATAGTACCAGCTACTTATCTCAAAGACGAATGGATTGAAAAGCTGCATAATAGATACCTTAAAACTAATTCTGAAAAAGATAAAAAGGCTTGGAAAAATGCAGAAGATAGATTTACTGAAAATATCCATGAAATCTGTGAGGATATGAATAATTATGTAGTTATTCAAAAGATGGATTATAGTTTAAACAAGGAGATTGACCTACTTCAGCAGTCACTTGACATTTAAGAAAATTTATTCTATAATAAATAGAAGAAATTTTTGAAAAAGGTGAAACTATGAAGTATAAATTAATTGCTCCTATTAAACCTGAGTATTCAACAATAGAACAGGTACTAACTAATAGGGGTATTCCTCGTGATGAAATTAAACATTATTTAAACACAACAGATGAAGATATAAACTCATATACTTTATTTGGAGAAGATAAATTAAAAGCTGCGGCGGCCGCGTTGATTTCCTGTATTCAACGCGACCAGCGTGCTTTAGTGATAGTAGACTGCGACTGTGACGGATATACCTCAGCCGCAGTACTTATTAATTATTTACATGATTGTTTTCCATATTGGGTTGAAAACAAATTAGAATCAGTAATGCATGAAGGTAAACAACATGGATTACAAGATCATATGGGATTAATTAAAGATTTAGATATTAAACTTCTTTTAGTCCCAGATGCAGGTTCTAATGATGCTGAACAATGTACTGAATTAGTTAAAGACTATGATATGGATGTAGTTGTTTTAGATCATCACTTGTGCGATATAGATAATCCAAATGCTATTGTAATTAATAATCAATTATCAGATTATCCTAATAAAGCATTATCTGGTGTTGGTGTGGTATGGCAGTTTTGTAGATATTTAGATAATCTACTTGGTAATAATTATGCAGATCAATATATAGATTTAGTTATGCTTGGTTTAACTGGTGATATGATGTCAATGACTTCTATTGAAACTAAGCATTTAATTAACAAAGGACTTCCAGAAGAACGAAATCCATTTATATATTATATGCATGAGTATAATCACTTTTCATTAGGTGATGATTTGACTCCAATTGGAGTAACATTCTATATAGTGCCTTTTGTAAATGCTATAACAAGAAGTGGAACAATAGAAGAAAAAGAATTGATATTTGCTTCTATGTTAAAACACAAAGCATTTATAGATATACCCTCTACTAAAAGAGGACACGCGGCCGGCGCTACGGAGAAAGTTGTAGAACAGGCTGTAAGGGTTGCACATAATGTTAAGGCACGGCAAACTAAGGCCCAGGATAGAATGATGGACTATCTTGAAAGACTAATAAGAATAAATAATATGATGAATAATATGGTATTATTATTCTTACTAGAACCAGGTCAAGTAGATAGAAATATAGCTGGTTTAGTTGCAAATAAGATTATGGCTAAATATCAGCGTCCTACTTGTGTATTAACTAAAGTAGAAGATAATGGAGTAGTATCTTATCAAGGTTCTGCCAGAGGTTGTGATAAAACAGGCATTAGTGATTTTAAAAGCATCTGTGAACAAACTGGCGTGACAATGTATACTGCTGGTCATGAAGGAGCTTTTGGATTAGGCATATTAAAAGAGAATATTCCACTCTTTTTAGAAAAAACTAATGAAATTTTAAAAGATACTCCTTCAGAACCTGTATATTATGTGGACTATATATATAAATCTAATGAAGTCAATCCTCAAAATATTTTAGATATAGCACATATGTCTAATTTATGGGGTAAAGATATAGATGAAGCATTGATAGCTGTTGAAGGATTAAAAGTGACTCCAGATATGGTTACTATCTATGATAAAAAGACTATTACTATTAAAATTACATTACCTAATGGTATAGCTATTATGTTATTTAATGCAAGTCAAGAAGATTGTGATAAGTTACAAATAAACAATACTGGCTATGTAGAAGTAAATATGGTATGTAAGTGTAATGAAAATGAGTGGCTAGGTAATATTACTGCTCAACTATTCTGTGAAGAATATGAAATAGTTGATAATAATAAATATTTCTTTTAATTATAGTGGGGCGAACTTATATAGCCGAGAGGAAAATAACAGCTAGTGGGCCGCGAAGGATCGCCATCTAAATGGAAAAATAGCTCTAGGATTTTTTAAAGAGGAAAAATGATACTAACTAAAAAACAAGAAGAAGGATTAAATATAGCAGTTGAACGACATCGCGCAGGTGAAAAATATACAGTAATATCTGGTTATGCTGGTTCTGGTAAATCTACTTTAGTACGTTTTATAATTGATGCATTAGATGTAGAAGAAAATAGAGTTTGCTACTGTGCTTTTACAGGAAAGGCAGCAGAAGTATTGCGTAAAAAAGGTAACAAAAATGTAAGCACTTTACATAGATTACTTTATGAGCATATACCTCGTGCGGCCGGAGGATTTTTTCGTAGACCCAAACCATATATTGGATATGATATAATTGTGGTAGATGAAATATCTATGGCTCCAAAATCACTTATTGATTTATTGTTTTCTCATAAAGTTTATGTTATTTGTTTAGGAGATCCGTTCCAGCTGCCGCCAATAGATAAAGACGAAGATAATCATCTATTAGATCATCCGCATATCTTTTTAGATGAGATTATGCGTCAAGCTCAAGAATCAGAGATCATTCGGTTAACTATGCAAATAAGAGAACAAAAACCAATTGAATTTATGAATGGTTCTGAGGTTAAAGTTATGCCTTATAGTCAGTTAAATACTGGTATTCTACAGTGGGGTGATCAGATATTAACCGGTACTAATGCTAAACGTCAAACTATTAATAATCAAATGCGGGCGTTGTTAGGACGTACTCAAGGACCAGAAGATGGAGATAAAATAATCTGTCTTAGAAATTATTGGGATACTAGTAGTATGAATGGTGATGCATTAGTTAATGGTACTATTGGTATATTACAAAATAGTTTTCAAACTTGGAGAGAGATACCTAAATTTATTCAAAGTCATATTACTCGATTTGATGTTCTAGTTGGCGATATAGTAATACCAGAAACAGAAGATATTTATCCAATGACTGAAATAGATCATTTAATGATGAAAACTGGAGAAAAATGCTGTGATTGGCGTTTATCTTATAAATTAGGCAAGTTAAAACGCAGATATGGAGAAATCGTTCCTAAAGAATTTACTTATGCCTATGCAGTAACTTGTCATAAAGCCCAAGGTAGTGAATGGGATAAAGTAGTGGTTCTTGAAGAAAACTTTCCATTTAGTAAAGAAGAGCATGCACGCTGGCTTTATACTGCTGCTACGCGTGCTTCAGATAAATTAGTATTAATAAGATAGGAGATATTTTTTATGGAAGAAGCAAAACAAACATATACAATTTATTTTGGTGATATAGAATTACCTATGATAAAAGATGCTTATAATTTGCAAGAAACTTTTCTTGAAGTTATGTTGCCAACTGAAGGAATGTCTATAGATTATATAGATTCTATTGTATCTAATATAAATAATTTAAAATTAATTCGTATTTATGATGAATTTGATCGTCTAGTAGTAAGGTTAGAAAATAGATATACAGAGTATGATTATGTAACTAAACAACTTAAATATCAAATTAGTATGTATAATGAAAGAGGGGAACGTGAACCTCAATATATACCAGTAATTAAAGTTAGAGTTAATACCCCAAGTGCAGATAGTAGAGTAGATAGATTACAGGCAACTATGGAATATATGGCAATTATGGCTGACATTGATATTAATGAGGAATAATTATGAAATTAATCACTAATGTAATTTATAAAGCAACTGCCTACTGTACTAGAATTTATGATGTAGAAAATATAATTACAGAAGAAGAAAAAGAAATACTTAAAAGAGCTTTTAATGGAGAATATTTAAAATTTACTCCAGAAGAATGGAAACAATATAACGGAATCACGCTTAAACTTGAGAATGAAAATGCAGAGTTTGAAGAGTATGAAGACGAAATTTATTTTGAACATCTTCTTGATGAAAAAATTGAAAGCATAGAAGAATAATAATAGGGGATAGAAATATCCCCTATTTGATTTTTATATAATTATATGATATAATATATATAAGAATAAGAATGAAAGAGGTACTAGATGAAGAGATTCGAACTACACTCACATACTGAATACTCAAATCTTAGACTACTTGATTGCATCAACAAACCTAAAAATCTCGTTCAAAGAGCAATAGATTTAGATTTAAGTGGTATTGCAATCACAGACCATGAATGTTTAAGTTCAGCAATTAAACTCAATCAGATTCAAAAGTCTATTTCTGAAGAACATCCCGAATTTAAAATAGCAATAGGAAATGAAATATATTTGACTAATGATAGAACTTCAGGTCAGAAGTATTATCATTTTATTTTAATTGCAAAGGATAGTATTGGATTTAGACAATTAAGGGAATTATCTTCAAGAGCTTGGATGCAAAGTTATTTTGATAGAGGTCTTGAAAGAGTTCCAACATTAAAAAGTGAAGTAGAAGAAGTAATAGGTCAACAGCCTGGTCATGTTATAGCAACAACAGCTTGCATAGGAGGAGAACTATCAAGTTGTATTCTTCGTATGGAGAAAGCGCGGCAAGTCGATAATTTAAATGAAACTGCGGCCGCCTATAACCAGATTGTTGAATTTTTGGCGTGGTGTCAAAAAATATTTGGTGAAGATTTTTATATTGAGTGTGCTCCTGCCGCAAGTAAAGATCAGGTTATAGTAAATAATAAGTTAGCACAAATAGCCAAAGTATATAATATTAAAATGGTTATTGGTTGTGATGCTCATTATTTAAAGAAAGAGGATAGATATGTACATAAAGCATATCTTAACTCAAAAGGTGGTGAGCGTGAAGTAGATGAGTTTTATGAATATTCTTATCTACAAACAGAAGAAGAAATAAAAGAACATTTGGCTCCATCTATAGGTGATACATATGAACAAATGTGCGAAAATAGTATGGAGATTTATGATAAAATAGAACTGTATGATTTATCTGGCGCCCAGAAAGTGCCTTCAGTTCCAATTAAAGATTATCCAAAACAAAACAAAAAATTAGAAAAATATCCAACATTAGAATATTTATTTAATAGTGATGATGAATATGATAGAAATTGGATAAATCAATGTTGGAATAAACTTGATGAAAAAGGTTTATTAAATGATGAATATCTTGCAGAATTAGAATATGAAGCAGATATTAAAAAAGTTGTTGGAGATAAACTTGGGACAAATGTATTTAAGTATCCAATAACTTTGCAATATTATATTGATTTAATGTGGGATAGTGGCAGCCTCATAGGCGCTGGCCGCGGTAGTTCAATGGCCGGTCTTAATCATTATCTTCTTGGAGTAACTCAGATAGACCCTGTTAAGACAAAACTTAACTATTTCTGGAGATATATGAATAAAGATAGAGTAGAACTTCCAGATATTGATATTGATTTATGTCCAAGTAAGCGTCCAATGATTCTTAATAAAATTAAGAAAGAAAGAGGACAAAGATTTAAAGACAATATTGATGTACTATCACGTAATAATCTTGGTTGTACTCTTGTAGCAACATTTGGTACAGAAACAGCTAAGTCAACTATCTTAACAGCTTGCCGCGGATATAGAAGTGAAGTATATCCTGATGGTATTGATACAGATAATGCTCAGTATTTATCATCTCTTGTACCAGTAGAACGTGGTGCTTTATGGACAATAGATGAAATGGTTAATGGTAATAAAGAAAAAGGTCGTAGACCAGTTCAACTATTTAATCAAGAGCTAGAAAAGTATCCTGGATTAATTGATATTATGTTTGGTATCCAAGGTTTGATTAATAAGCGTAGTTCACACGCATCTGGTGTAATCTTCTTTGATGAAGATCCATATGAAGTCGGCTGTTTTATGAGAACTCCAAAAGGAGAAATTATAACTCAATGGGATCTGCATGATTGTGAGTGGGCTTCAATGGTTAAATATGACTTCCTTGTAACAGAAATTGAGGACAAATTATGTCAAACAATTAAGTTCTTACAAGAGGACGGACAGATTGAATCAGAACTATCACTTCGTGAAGTGTATAATAAGTATTTCCACCCAGATGTGTTACCTATTGAGGATGAGGCAACTTGGTCAAACATTCGCGGCGGCCGCGTGCTGAACTTATTCCAGTTCGATAGTATGTCAGGTAGCCAGGGTATTAAGAAGATCCAGCCAAGTAACATTCAAGAATTATCTGACACGAATGGATTAATTAGACTTATGGCGGGTGAAGGTCAGGAACTGCCACTCGATAAATATGCAAGATTTAAAAAGAATATTGCATTATGGTATGATGAAATGAGAAGATATGGATTGACTCAAGAACAGCAGAAAGCTGTTGAACCATACTTCAAACCTTCATATGGAGTACCTATTAGCCAGGAAGTTCTTATGAGAATGGTAATGGATGAAAATATTTGTGGCTTCTCACTTGCAGAAGCTAATGAATTAAGAAAAGTTCTTGCAAAGAAGCAGGTTCAGAAGATTCCATTAATGAGAGATAAGATTAACCAGCGTGCTTCAACTCCACAATTAGGTAAATATATTTGGGAATGTGGTGCTGGTCCACAGATGTCTTATTCATTCTCAATACTTCATGCAACAGCATATAGCTTTATTGGTTATCAAACTGGTTATATAGCAACAAGATGGAATCCGATTTATTGGAACACAGCTTGTTTAGTAGTTAATAGTGGATCACTTGAAGAAGATGATATTGAGTTCTACGAAGATGAAGATGGAGATATTATTGGATCTGGTAAGAAAGAATCTTCAACTGATTATGCAAAATTAGCTACAGCTTTAGGAGAAATTATTGAACAGGGTATTAAAGTATCTTTAGTTGATATTAATAAGTCTGATTATAGTTTTAAACCAGATGTAGCAAATAATCAAATATTGTTTGGTATGAAAGCATTAAGCAATGTAAACACACCAACAATTGATATAATTAAAGAGAATCGTCCATATGCAAGTCTAAAAGATTTTATGCAAAGATGTAATCTTAAAAAGACTGCAATGATTAGTTTGATTAAGGGCGGTGCATTTGATGAATTAGAAAAGATGCGTGCCGCAGAAGTGGGAGTTGAACCTAGAGTATATGCAATGACATATTATATCTCGAAGGTTTGTGAACCTAAGACTAGATTAACTCTACAGAACTTTAATGGGTTAATGGAACGAGGATTGATTCCAGATACTTTGGCCGCCCAGAAAGATGTATTTATCTTAAATAAGTGGTTTAAGAATTATAAAGTTAAAGATTATTATTCATTAGAATTTAATAGAATGTATGAAATATACACTCATTATTTTGATGAAGAATATTTAGAAGTTATTAATGGAGTTCCATATATTAAACAAAAAACTTGGGATAAATTATATAAATCTCATATGGATGTTGCAAGAGAATGGGTAAAAAAGCATCAAGTTGAATTACTTAAAATCTACAATACAGAATTGTTCAATGATATGTGGAATAAATATGCAACTGGTAACATATCTTCATGGGAAATGGATGCGTTATGTTTCTACTATCATGACCATGAATTAAAAGATGTGAATACAGAGAAATATGGTATTGTTGATTTTAAGACATTACCAAGAGAACCAAGAGTAGCATATAGATATAATAGAAATGGACAAAATTTGCCTGTATTCGAGGTAACGAGAATCGCGGGAACCGTTGTCAGCAAGAATGATACTAGACATACGATCTCCTTATTGACAACTACTGGGGTAGTAACGGTTAAATTTACTAGAGATTATTATGCACGCGCGGGCAAACAGATTAGTGAGCTCGGGTCTGATGGAAAGAAACACGTCCAAGAAAAAGGCTGGTTTGTACGTGGAACTAAACTTCTTGTCACCGGGTTCCGCCGCGAAGATACATTTGTGGCTAAGACGTATCGTAATACATCTAGTCATCAATTGTATAAAATAACTGAAGTATATGGAGATAGTATGGAGTTAGTTCATACTAGATATGGAGAGGTAGTAGATGATTAAAATTGTTGCATTGTTTGGTATGGCAGGTTCTGGTAAGGATACTCTCCAGAACCTGTTAGCAGAATCTTTAGATGTTAACCCTATAGTCAGCGCTACAACGCGGCCGCCGCGTGATACTGAAATAGATGGAGAGGTATACCATTTCAAAACCGATGATAACTTCTTCGATGGTGGTATGGTAGAATATACTCAGTTCCGTGGTTGGTATTATGGTACACCTTATTCTTCTCTTGATAGAGATAAAGTAAATATTGGTGTATTTAATATAGCCGGTATTAAGCAGCTTAAGCGTTCTGGTATAGTAGAAGTTCTCCCGATATTCGTAGCTTGCGAAGAAAAAGTTAGATTGCTGCGTCAGTTAGAGAGAGAAGAATATCCAGATTGTGAAGAAATTTGTAGACGCTTTATGACTGACAAAGAAGACTTTGATGAACGTAAGATAACATTTGATTATAGTATAGTTAATAATACTAATGATTTATCTGACAGCCTCGAAGCGGCAGCGCAACTCATAAGCGATTGGGACGATTCAGTTAATTTTAAATAAGATAATAATCATATATAATAAGTCTGACGCTTTATATGTGTCAGACTTCCTTAAAATATTTAAATAATTAGGAGAGTATATATGCAAATAAAGAAAAGAGATGGACGCATAGTTCCGTTCAATGAAAACAAAATTATTGATGCTATTTTATCAGCTTTTGTTGAAGTAGATGGTGCAACTTCAGAATATGCACTCATTAAAGCTGGTAATATTGCAGATTATATTGCAGAACAAATTAGCCAGGCAGATCATGTACTTGATGTTGAAGAAATACAAGATATGGTTGAAAATGGTTTAATGTCAACAAAGCGTAAAGATATAGCTAAGTCTTATATTAATTATAGACAGAAGCGTACAGAAGAAAGAAATAAGCGTAATGAAACTTATAATCTTATTCGTGAAAAGCTTTATGCTATGAATACTGTTAATAGTAATGCAAATGTTGATGAAAACTCATTTGGTGGTAGAAAAGGCGAAGTGGACTCCGTCATTATGAAAGATATTGCTTTAAATGATTTAATTTCAGAAAAAGCAGTATACAATCATTTAAATAATAGAGTTTATATTCATGACTTAGACGCGTATGCAGTAGGTATGCATAACTGTCTTTCTATTCCTTTTGATAAGATTCTAGCAAATGGATTCTTTGATGGTAAGCAAACAGATATTAGACCAGCAGGCTCTGTTAGTACAGCATTTCAGTTAGTTGCTGTTGTATTCCAGCTCCAATCATTGCAACAATTTGGTGGAGTATCTGCGACACATTTGGATTGGACTATGGTTCCATATGTACGTAAGTCTTTTAGAAAACACTACATTGATGGACTAAAATATATTGAAAATTTTGACAATAAAGATTATTTTAACCATATCCCAGAAGATGCAGGTATTGAGGATAGAGAATATAAAAGTCGTCCAAAGGCATACCAATACGCCATGGATATGACTGAAAGAGAAACATACCAAGCAGTTGAAGGAATGTACCATAATCTAAATACACTACAAAGCAGGTCTGGTAATCAACTTCCATTTTCAAGTATTAATTATGGTACTTGTACTTTGCCAGAAGGTAGAATGGTAATTAAAGCACTTCTTGATAATTCAATTAAGGGTGTTGGTAAATTAGGTCTTACTCCAGTATTCCCATGTGGTATCTTCCAGTATTGGAAAGGTGTTAATAATAAGCCTGGTACACCTAACTATGATATGTATCAGTTAGCATTGAAGTCAACAGCTAAGAGATTATATCCGAACTACGCTAATGTAGATTGGTCAGGCAACGCTGGGTTCGATCCTGAGGACCCATGTACATACTTCTCAACGATGGGATGCAGAACAGCCAACGGACTAGATATCAATGGATTCGGTCAACGTAAAGATGGTAGAGGTAATATATGCCCAGTTACTATCATTATGCCAACTCTAGCTATGGAAGCTAAAGAAGCTGCTGGCAAAGATGGCAATATAGTTGAGGAATTTATGAAACTACTTGATGATGCAATCCATGATGCTAAAGATATACTCATAGAACGATTTGATTGGATTTGTAGTCAGGATCCTGCAAGTGCTAAGTTCATGTGGATGAATGGTACTATGGAGGGTTATGATCCAGAAGTTGGTCCTTACTCAGCACTTAAGCATGGTACTATTGTAGTGGGGCAACTTGGTCTAGCCGAGACACTTCAAATATTAATTGGTTGTGATCATACTGAAGAATGTGGCATGGAACTTGCTAAACGCATTGAGCAGTTATTTAAAGACCGTTGTGCCCAGTTCAAGGAAGAAGAGAAGCTTAACTTTGGGGTGTATTATACACCAGCTGAGAGTCTGTGCTATACCGCGATGAATAAGTTCAAGGCTAAGTATGGGGAGATTCCTAATGTTAGCGATAGAGAGTATTTCACTAACTCAATGCATGTACCTGTTTGGAAAGAAATGAGTCCATTCGATAAAATTGATATAGAAGCACAACTAACTGGATATAGTTCAGCTGGTTGTATAACTTATGTAGAGCTTGATGGCGCTGTAAGCGATAACCTTGAAGCTCTGGAAACAATAGTCAACTATGCTATGGATAAGGATATTCCTTATTTTGCTATTAATATTCCTAATGACCAGTGTTTAGACTGTGGTTGGACTGGAGATATTAATGATGCATGTCCAAAATGTGGCGGTAAGCATATTCAAAGACTTAGACGTGTTACTGGTTATCTAACTGGTAACTATACCACTGCATTTAATCTGGGTAAACAAGCGGAAGTGCGTGACCGCTATAGACATAGCAATAGACTAGTGAATTGGAGGCATTAATGTTAGTACATATTGGCGGCGTTAATGGCAATGATATGGTTAATGGAGAGGGAGTATCAGTCTCCCTCTTCACTCAAGGATGCCCACATCATTGTTATAATTGTTTCAACCCAGAAAGTTGGGACTATAAAGGTGGAATTACAATAGATGATTTAGATTTATGTAATGATATTTGTGAAAAAATGCAAGCAAATGGAATTAAAAGAAATTTAAGCATCCTTGGAGGCGAACCTTTGGCGCCGAAAAATCTTGCACTTACACGCAGGGTTATTGATTATGTGTTAGAAAATGTTGATTATAAATTTCACATTTATCTCTGGAGTGGTTATACTCTTGCAGAATTACAAGAGAGAGCCAAGAAAGAGAAAGATTTAAAACATATATTGATGAAGTTATATTGTTTAATTGAAGGAAGATATGTAGATGAGGAGCGCGACTTAACACTTAAATTAAGAGGAAGTCGTAACCAAAACCTGATATATCATCCTAGTGACTTTATCAAAAATATTTGATATAATATAATAAAGGAGTATTATAAATAATGAGTGAAATAAGTATGGGAAACCTATATGAAGTGAATCAGAATTTAAGTTCACAGATGCCATTAATGACTGCTCCTCAGACAATGGGTCTGTATCCTAAATTAGCAGATTGGTTCGAAAATCATATAGGTAGATATGCCATGCTGTATTGTCATGAAATGAGAGATATTACTTTATTTAACAAAGATACAAGTGATTATGGACAAGCAGCTAAGGCAGTAAAAATATTATTTGAATGTATTGAAAACCGCGGCGGCCTTGTCTCATGTAATCCTGCAGATGGTGACGCTTGGGAGATTTGGATTAGAGTAGAGAATGAAGATTTAACTACTACCGACCGCTGCTATTATTTATTTAATTATGATGATGCAGTTATAGAGGTGTAGTATGAGTGACAAGAATAAAATAGCAATTGTTTGCAGTCCTGTCCAATTAACTGCTGGTGTAAGTATTATGAGTGGTGGTGGATTACACTACAGTAAAATTAATAATAAAGAACTAGTTGATTATGTTATGAATAATATAAAAGGTACAACTGGTGTGATTATTTATGGCCCAGAAGCTTATACTAGTAAGATTAGGGATAAGATCAATCAAGAGCAAATGAAAAAATATAAGCAACAGAAGTATGATATTGAATTAAGGAGTAAACTATACTAATGGCATATTTAATTAAAACAACTGAGGTATATAGGGTAGAAACTGAAGAACAAGCTAAGAATTTTATTGAAGAACAAAAACAAAATGATGCTTATGAAATCACTAAGTATGCAACAGAAAGAAAAGACCGTAAGGTAAAAGGGGAGATAGTGGAGAGTTATTTCCAGACTACTATTACAAAGGTATTCAATGATATCAAGGAGCCTTATAATAATATTACTGTTACATACGAGGAAAAATAATGAAGATTAAAAAGTTAATAAGTACTGCTCATATTCCTACTTATGGAACAGACGCGGCGGCCGGTGCGGATCTGTATTCGACTGGCTCAGAGTATATCAATCCTTATAGCTACAAAAAAGTTCATACAGGACTAGCTATGGAAATTCCAGAAGGTTACTTTGGTGCAATATTTCCAAGATCAGGACTAGCTACTAGAAAAGGATTGAGATTAGCTAATTGTGTGGCGGTTATAGACCAGGACTATAGGGGCGAGGTACTAGTTCCTTTATATAATGATAGTGAGTATTTACAAGAAGTGCATGAGGGTGAAAGAATTGCACAACTGGTTATTATGCCATATAAACAAGTAGAATTTGAAGTAGTAGATCAATTAGATGAAACTGACCGTGGCGGCCATGGGTTTGGCAGCACCGGGTCTTATTAATAATAATGGGGATAGTTTAGGCTATCCCCATTTTTTTGTACTGGGTATGACGCGCGCAAGGTTGCCGCGTGTCCGGATTCTCCGAAGGTTTGTTAAATAATAAAGGAGTAGCACAGCTACTCCCAATTCCATTCTTTTTCTTTTTTCGCGCAATATTCGTTCCAATACGCTCTTCCAATTAGGATTGCATCAGCTTTGTCATCATTCGCGCCAATATCTGAACTAAAGTTCGGGTATAATTCTTTAGCAACTCTAATACTTTCTTTCTTTAATACCTCTCTCTTGACACCTTTACCTGTTTTTATCCCAACTAATTTTCTCCAATGACTAGCTGTCATTGTAACTATTTCTGGTCCACTAGCTGCATGAATACCCAATATAATTGCACCATGCGCTATAGTTAATTTTTTATATACATCTATATTGTTTTTTACAAATGCAGGTTCTGGATCTTCTGTAACTATTATACTTGGTTTATATTTTTGATACAAGTCTATTACTCTTTGCGCAATAGCACTAATTCTATCCCATACTTCACCTTTTGGCGTTATACATTCTAAATGAATGAGAATCTCGTCCTCATAAATAGCCAGTCCAGTAGCCTTTGTTGATATATCTAAAGACATAATTGTCATAGTTTTTATTTCCTCATTTCTTTATATGTTAAGGAATTATGTTCCCTAAACATAGTATAACAAAATTTTTTATTGGTGTCAAGGATATTACACAGTTAAAGATGTTTATAATAATTACGGCAAGTACCTTGATTTTATAGCTAAAAATTTACAACATCTATATAGAAAACAAAAAAACGGAGATTTGGCTCAAATTGCCAAATCTCCGTTTCTGATTGCTTAATGGTTTTACCTCTGGCCGCGACTTTTATGCGTTAGGAGGTGTATAAGGCTGACCAGTAATCATTTCAAACTCTTCAGCTGTAATACCGAGAGACTTACCAACTACTGATCTAACTCTATCAATGTTCCAAAGGCCAGAATCATAGTATTTCTTAATTTTTTCGTAATTTTTACTTCTCATAACTTATCTCCTTTTGACTCTTATAATTCAATATCTGTCATAATAGCGATGTACTCAATGTCAGCACTATTCTTATTAACAGCTTCTTTAAGTCCAGCTGGAGCAAGAGCAAAGCTAATTACATCACATGTATATTCAACTGGAACCTGTTCAATAACAGTTTTAACAACAATGATAATTTCTTCATGAGTTACAGGTTTACCAGTTTCTGGATCAATAATAGGCTCGCCAGTCTCTGGATCAATATCAGGTACAATAATAGTCTCTTTGAATTCTTTTTCTACCTCTTTGTCTTCATATACAGTATATGTATAATCAAACTGTTTTTCAAGACGTGAAACAACTGGAAGATCAGTTACAATAGTAACTACTTCCTGCTTATCTTCATCAATAATTTGAATTTTAGCGATTTCTGAAGGATCACTAAGCATTTCTTCAAAAGTACCAAGTGCTACGTTATCTGCATTAACTAAAAAATTAGCAGATACTCCAGGTGTAAAACTGAAACCACTTGGTAAGAGTCCGTATTCACGGGCTTTGAATTTTATTATGTACATATAAATTCTCCTTTACTAGCAGTGGGTGTATTTACACCCCCGCTCTCTTTTATTTCTAGAAATTTAAATTTATATAGGCGGCAATCCAGTCGAATTACCGGAATTAATATTAGTTATCTCTAGTTTTATAGAGACTAGATGAAACTTTGCAGCAACTGCCGTATCTCTTAATTCTTTAAAATGAGAATATATAGCTTAAGCAGTTTTTTGCCAAACATATACTACTAAATAAGGTGGCATATTTTTGCCAGTAACGGATTCACCTGGGTTAGAACAATTATGACTATGAGCTGGAACTGTATGACTATGATCGCCTCCTCCAAACATTGCGCTAGCATATGATGTTCCACCAGCAGCATAATGACATACCGCACTAGTGCTTCCACCAGCATATAAATTAGAACGATAATAACCACTATGTGAATGTGAACCACTTGAACCAATAGTACAAGAACCGCCATCAATTGTGTGAGTATGGCTAGGAATTATTGCATCTGCAGAGCCTCCTGTGCTTCCAGCTGAGTATGTATCACCTGCTGCAAGTAAAAATCTATCTTTAATACGAGCCCAAGTAACTCCAATACTACTATTCGGATCAAAATTTGCATTAGTAGTTTGTATAATCATACCAATATGAAATAAATTACTATTTAATGAACTTAATTGACTTGCGACACTACCCACTCCGCTAACATCTGCTGCGGAACTATATCCTACAACTGTACCAAAATAAGCATTAAGAGCTGCAGTAGTATAGGCATGATTATCATCACCAGTTGAAGTAACTCCTGTACTAGAACCGGTTAAATTTGCTGTTGCAAAATAATCAGCAAACTTATTACTAACTCTTCTTCTAAATCTATTGAATTTGCCCCAAGCTGTTAAATCTGTATCACTAGCAATAGCTTTTACATCATTAGTACCAATTAATACCTTACTAGTTTCAGATGTACTACTATCATAATCACTTGGAGCTGTTGTCATATCGACATTAGTGGCATCTGCTCCAATAGGTACTTCTGTTCCCCAAGCAGAGCCAGAGTATTTTGAAATTGTTTTTACTCTATTTGCCATTTATTTTTTTCTCCTTTTATTCTCAAACTTAAGAAACGACTTTAAACCAAAAAGACCCTTCTGGAATTGGATCGGATGCACTAGTTGTTGGTGTACCAGATTGAACATAAAGTCTATTATTAATCTTTGTATTTAACTCATTATCTGCAGCAATTCTTGCATTTTTTTCAGTAGTATCTGCAGTTTGACGAGTTAATGCTTCAGAGTTAATAGCACTATTAATCTGGCTAACTAATGTCGCTCTAACAGTTTCTATTCTTCTTAGGAGCCAAATAAATTCAGACCAAAATCTCATTTATTTTTCCTCCTTTATGATAATGTTTCTGTAAATGCACCGGTTGCAGCATTTAAAGTTAAAGTTTTACGTTTAAGTCTGTTTGCAGCAGCAGTGCTATTACCATTAAATAAATCAATTATAATATTAACAGTTCTGCTAGTTGCTGTAATAGCTATTTGAGGAATTGTTGTTGTTAAAGTATATTGAATATTACCAGCATTATTATAATACTGGTTTGTAAATATTATATTAGTTGAATCTTCTACAATAGTTGAATTACGCTTTCCACCTATTACAAGTTCATATTCAAGATGTAGTCCAGAAAGCATATCAATTAAAATTCCATCGGAACCAAAAGGAATTAATGAATCATATCCATATTCTCCTTTTTTTCGGAATCCTTTTGCTCTCTCCATAAATATAACTCCTTTTTACTCTATTTATCAAGGTAAAGTCTATATTCAATTAAAACACTTGCTGGAGCATCATTAATAAAAGTAAATTCAGTTAATTTAATAACGTCATCACTTTCATATATATCTGTTCTGCCCATCCAAAGTTCTTTACCATTAATTCTAAACTTTAAACTGGTAGGCATAGCTTCTACTGGACCACCATAAATCATAGCATCTTTCTCAGCATAAGAAATTCCTAGCTCTACACATGGTATGCCAGAAGCTAAGCCAGCATCATCTTTAATTAATTGAATTAAATCTTCGCCTTGAACAAAAGGACCTTTTATTTGACCAAATTTGCCAGTAGATTCTATTGCCATTATTTTATCCTTTCTATTATAAGGAAAAATGCTATAAATTAATTATAGCATTTTGTCCTTATATCATTTTATTTATTTATCTTCAATAACTAACCAAAATCCTGTTTGATGTAATAAATCGTCGCCCTCATTTGGATATTCTGGTTCATTAGGATTTGGAATACTTGCAATTATAACATTACCTGGCTGATCAATAACACCAGATACGGTTTCAGTAAATAAATGCCAGTTATTCGGATTTCCAGAAACACCATTATAATCATAATAGTAAGACTCAATTTTTTCTGAATCCCCAGCAATTGGAGTTGTAACAAGAGCTAACATACCAATCATACCAACTTCATCAGGTATAATTTCACCTTCTTGATTTCTACCAAAACCATAAGGATTTTCAGCTTTTAATTGTTCTACGCCGGTATGCTCTGGATCAAGCGGATTAGTAGTATAATTCTTATAAAAAGCATTTTTACCTTGAATAGAACCAATTTGTTGCCAATAAAAAGTATTACCTGTTGTTGAGCCTTGATCATCACGCTCATAAGACCAACCATTAGCTCCATTTTCCCAGCTACCAGGATATTTAATTGATAAATTCTGTCTATATGTTGGATCACTAAATAAAGCACAAACTACATTTTGTATTACTTTTACAGCTATAACTTCATTAACTGGATAAGGTGTTTGTTGAGTAGCTGATCTAGACTCTTCACCGAAAGTATAATAATACTGATAATAACTGGTTAAATCTAGTCTATGATCATTACTAATACTAACATGAGAAATTGCTGGGAAAGCAATAGGAACAGTATGTTCAGCTTGAGAAACATCATGATTTACATAATAATTAATATCAATAAAACTTCTATTGCCTTGAACAATATCTGGAGTAATAGATTCAATAGCAGTTAAACCACGAAGAATTGTACTACTTTCACTACCTTCCATTGATTGATCATAGTTTCTTAATGTTCTAACAATATTGAAGTTATCAGTTACTTCAATATTAGAATCTACACCATGAATACCTTTTGGAATAGCAATCTCATAATCCTTAAAGAATGGGTGACCTTTAGAATCACTCTTCTCTCTAATTAGATTGTTATAATCATAAGGATAGGTAGTTCCTTCTTTGGTCCACCAATCACTAGGTGTTACTTCAACGAAACCAGGTGATTTATTATAAATTGGTGGATAACCATCACTATTAGGATCTTCTACTAGTCTATCCTCATTCCAAATATAATATTTATTATCAACTTTATAAAATACTTCTTTAAGAATATTACTAACTGGTAATACTGATACTTCTTTAATAATTGGACCATATGGAGATACTGAATAAGCATTAACTTTAGTAACCTTAGTAGGAATATCTAAAGAAATCATTGCTCCTTCAATATTACCATATTGATCTAATATATTACAATAACCATATTGAATATTATCATAAAGGAGGACGCGGCCGCCCTGTTCTTCTACTATACCTGGGTGAAAATCTGCAAATAATTCACCCTTAGCGCCCTCTGCATCGCCACTCATGTAATTCTCAATAAAGTCATCCCAAGAATCCATAACAATCTCAGGTGAAGAACCTTGAGGACCAACTATCTGTCCAACATATTCAGCGCCGCCGCCAGGATTAAATACAAAGTTCTGCCAATCAATACTAAATAATGTTTGTCCAGATGTTACATCACCTATAATAAAATCTCTAGGCTTAATTTCTGCAATTAAAACACCTTCAATACGCTTAATAGTATAAGCAAAATGTTTATATTTAGGTACTTCTGTTGTAACTGAATAACCAGAAGCAATATTATCAGTATCTAAATACTCTGTATCTAAATTAGTTGCATATATTGTTTTAATAACAGTATCAAATTCACTTAAAGTATTATTAGTAAGTCCAACTCCTTTTGGGTTAAATACTTCACTAAAGTTCATACCTCTGCGGTAAATGATACCATTTTCTCTGTTATATTTTTCGTTCTTTTGAGCAAGTGTATCTATAATGACATATTCATTATAATTAACAGTATTAAAACTTCCACCATTCTGGAAGAGTTTAACCATATCATAAATACTGTCAAAATGATAAACTAGATTATAAGTACGACCTTGCTTACCTCCATAAAATGAATATTGACTCATATATTATCCCTCCTCCATAGGTGTATATGCATAATCTAAAATAAAATCTTGAATTTTAGAAATAGTGCTGCCGCCAGGTGCAATAACACGAACTGACTTAATCTTTGTACCATTATTTACTTCATAGATACCACTTCTACCTAAGTAAATAGGTTCATCATTAACAACAAACAATGAACCAGGTCTAGATTGTATGCCAATTTTATCAGCAGTAACTTCTCCAAGAATATTATTAGCTTCACTAAATTCTCCAGTTACTTCAATTGGTATAACTTCATGTTCTTTTTCACCTTGCCATACAAATATAATTTCTTGTTCTCCAGTTTCTTCATTATAAAGAGCATCATTAATAATACCCATAATTTCATCTGGATCAACAGAAGAAGGTAAATTTTCTCTTACTCTTTCTTTAAATCTTTTTTCAGCATCAATTTCAATTTCAATTTCTGCTTGTCTAATTAAATCTGAAAACTCAATTGTATTTTCTTCATAACCAGGTGAACCATTTTTATATCTAAATACTTTTCTACCTTTTTCACCTAATACTTCTTCATATACATAATCATAACCAATTCTATTAATTTTAAAACATAGATAATTAGCTAATTCAGTTGGAGTAAATACTACAACAAATTCTTGCCATGGCTGATTCTGATTAGGATAATAAGGAGTTAGCATTAAGTTCTTTTCAACAGTTTGCCATCTTTCATCAATACTATGGTCACCGCTACCAGACTCTCCTTGCTCTCTACAAAGCATTAAATTGAAATCTACAAAAGTATAGTCTCCATAAGGTTTATATTGATCATCATATAAATACCTTTGTACTGCAAAACGTAAATAATAAGTATGATTTGCTTCAAAGCTATAAGCTAAAGCAAAATCATGGAATACTGTATCATTTTGTCCTTTATTATAAACAACAGTAGCATTAGGAGTTATAGGAATTAGATAAGGGGTTCCACCCGTACTATCTTTTCTAATTTGTCCAACTTGTATCATCCTTGTATCTCCTTAAATCTTCTGTAAAGCCTTACTTGCTGTAAGGTTCATCATTCCATTAATATCTAATGGAATAGATATAGTTTTTATTATATAATCACCATAGATACCAGAACCAGCATCAGTAATAGTAATTCTAGTATTAGGTTCTAAATAGTAAATAGGAATAGCACTTATAGTAATACTATTATTCATATTAGTATATTGATAAATTAATTCACATACTCTTTGATATGCTGAATTTTGCCATCCACCCATTACTAATAAACTATAAATATTGGATTTAACTTGTGAATAAACTTGTCCCATTTTATTACATTCATCTTTAATATAGTCATAATCTTCTGAACCAATTTCAATGAATACAACATCTGGTACTTCTTGTTCAAACACACAATTAATTCCATCTTCTTCGACTGCATAACCACGTCTGCCAATATTATCAACGCTATATTTTCCAACATCTGAAGTAGTATCAATTATATCAAAATAAAAATCAAGAGAACTAGGATCATTGATTAATTCTTCTTTAAATACTTGATTAGTTAGATCATAGATTTTAGGAAGCTCTGAAACTAATTCTGTAAAATAATAACTTCTATCTGTGGCTGTTTGCATAGCTTCAATACCTTGATAATATAATTCTTCACGCCAATCAAGAGTATAAACAGTTTGACCTGTAATTTCTTCTTCAGAAACACCTACATAATCACCTGTAGTTCCCGCTTGAGGATCCCAAATATAATATTTATTATTGTTAACATCATAATATACTCTTTCGGGATTACCAACACGCGGAAAGTCGAGGGCGGTTGGATAACTAACTACATATGTACGCGCGCGGACTACTCCAAATTCATCTGTATATAGTGAAATACCATGATGTATACCATATACGTAATTTGGATCTGTAAGAGTACCAATATTTACATCTCTTTCTGGCTTGCGATCAATAGCCAAATGATAACGAATAGGAAATTTATTTCCATAGCTATCAGTTCTTGCGCCCCATACAACAAAATCATTTTTAATATTGCTATATAAAGGGGCGTTCGTAAAGCTATTAATTAAATCAGAACCATTAAAAGTATACACAGACATTCCCGCAGATAAATCTATATTATAATCCTGCTCTAAGTCTGGTTGTAAAAGATCCGCGGCAGCCGCGCCGCCATGGTTGTAGTCCCAAGATTGTTGTGAGGTGAAGGTAGTATTTAAATAGTTCTTTATCTCTTGAAATCTAAATCTACCATACACATCATAGAAATATTCATAATTACCTAATATTTCTATAATTTTATCTAAGACTGCAGTTACAGTCATTCCAACATCACCAATTAACTCGCCTGGATAAGTAAAATCAGTTAATATAAACCCAACCTCTTCACCAGATTCATACGCTTGAATCTGACTAGGATCACCATGTGCTCTTTCTAATGCATCATAATAATCTATACTAAAATATACTTCATCACCATTAAGTTGTACCTTATATAAAGGACCAGTACCAGACCAACTAACTACTTGTTTAACTCGTTCATCGACATCTGATACTATAATATTGTCTAGATTTTCTTCTCCCCAATGATTAACAACTTCAGTAATAATTTGTTTTATAGTTGGATTATCAATATAAACTTCACCTTCTGGATTCTCTTGTTCTTTTGTATGAAATTCTACTGCTGCAGGTATAACACCACCTGCATCACCATTTAAAAGACACATTTTATCTTTTAAATTTACAGTAATAGTTACGCCAGTTGTAGCATGACTAATATTAGGATCAAACATTACAAAAGTTCCAAGTGGAAACCAAATTATATCTCCATATTGTTTCTTATAATCAATTGTATAATAATAAGTTTGGTCATGTTCATTTGTTTTAGTATAAGTATAACTAGGCACTGTGTTAACAATGCCTAGTTCTAATTTTACTTTTCTATTAATAGATAATATTTCATCTATTTGAGTTAAATCATTAACTTGTTCTTCTGCAAATACAGTTAAATTAGCGGTTCTTCTTAAACTAGAATTACCATCTATATTTAAAGAACCAGATATTACTTTTCCTTGTATTTCTTGAATAGGATCTTCTTTCCAAGAAAGAACAGTTATTTTAACAAATTGTTCTTTAACTCTTAAATGATCAAGCTGATCAAGAAATACTTTATCTGTTAAAAATTCATACATTATCCATAGTATCCTTTCTCAGCTTGTATAAAGTAAAAGACAATCGCATCAACAGGACAATCAATATCAAAAATAGCATTTCTATTATTAACTTGAGTAATTTCTGTTGGATACCATTCTCCACGATAAAACATTTCTGCTTTATCATCTATAATAACATAATCATATTGAGCTGGTTTGACTGGTTTAATAGCGCCTTTATTATGAATATCATTAAATTCTTTTAATGTAGTATCATTATAGACTTTAACTAATGCTTCATCATAATCACGAATATCATTTTTAGGAATTAAGTATCTTGCATCTACTCTCATTCCCGCTATATATACTTCTTCTATTGTAAACTCAGTACTACCAGGGTCTAGGAATAATCTACCTGTTTCACCAACGATCATTGTGCTAAGTTGTCCTGGATTGAATCCAGAGCTTCGAGCCTTTATGATAGCCCCTGGTTCAGCTTCAATATCTAGTGTAAATACAGTAATAATTTGTTCATAATAATCTTCTTGGTCTGATGTAGCACTACCGCTATTTTCTGAATAAAAATCAATATAATATTTATACCATAATGTACGATATATGTTTTCATCAGATTTAAAGTTATTAATATATTGACCATTAATTTTACGATATACTTTTCTAGTTGCAACTTTTCTAGTATCTTGTGATTTAATAAGATTACTTACAAAATCTACTTGCATATCTGTGTCTGCTAATGGTTTAATAATTGTTTGTGAAGATAAATATATATCTTCACCTTTTAATTCATATATATTATTAGGTGGCTGTAATAAAATAATTTCATCATTTATTTGTATCAACCAACCTACTGTATATTTAGTAGGATCAGTAATCTGCTCAGTTTCTACATCAACTGGTCTAGGAGACGTACCATTTTTAATCATATATGGTTCAGACTCCATTTCAAGACGTAAATGAGTTAAATATACATCATTAATTAAAGTACCATTAGTCGCTGTTCCAACATTATACTTACTTTTAATAAGATCCATAATATTAGTATTCGCAGCGATAGTTAAAGTAGGTATACTATCAGTTTGCTGTGCAGCAATTGAAATCTGATTTGCATCTACTAATCTACCTAATAAATTACTATCTGTCCAAGTAATGTTAGGATTATAATGACCAATATGAATTAATCCATATTTATTTAAATTGGCTATATTAACTTCATCTACTTCAACAAAAGTAGCTGTAAAATCATATAATAGTCTACCCACTCCTTGTCGTGGAGTATAACTAACATTCATAACCTTTACAAACATATTACCTTCTTGTAAAGATTTAAATAATTTAATCTTACTATTCTGTAAGAATGATTCTACTGCATTTCTAAATTCACGTTCATAAGTATAATCATATTGATTAACTTTCATATCAATAGCATCACGAATTTCAGCATAACGTCTAGCATTATCCACGCTACCATAAAGTTTAGCTTTTGTTGTAAATAAATTACTATTATCCATAAATCCAGTTATTAAACCAGTGCATTGTATTTCTCTATAATACATATTACCACTACGTCTAACATATGGATATTGAGAACCAATTGTATCTGTCTTTGATTCACTTACTGTTCTTGTAAATGTATTTATTTTAAAATCATAACGAAGTTTAAGTTGCTTCGCATTAGATAAAGATTCACCCGACTCTACTAAAAATGCATCTTCAAACTCACCCATAACTGGATCAGTGATTATACGAAGACCGCGGCGGCCGCGGACATCTCTCACCTGGGCCCCATAGCGGTAATATGTACCAGATTCTATGGTAAAATCACAATAAGCCCAATCAATCTTTTCATCTACTACTGTCATATTAGCAATATCTTCCCAAATAGTAAAATTACTTCGAGAAGATGTTCTAGACAGAGTAACATTTAAAGTTGATTTATCTTCTGTCCCAGTTAATTGAACAACAGCATATCCATCTTCTTCAATAATATATGCTTCAATAGTAGCAGGTAATGGATCTTGATTAGTAATTGTTACTATAAAAGAAAGTTTTTTAGTTTTTGTATAACCATTTTTAGTTTCAATAGAAACAACTAAAGTATAATGAGCATCTGGTTCCATTTGATATGGAAGATTCACTTCAAAGAATACAGAACCATTATCTTCATATAATATATTGTTATAACTATCAAATCCAATCTCACCTGAATCTGCTACTAAATTATCTAATTCATCAAGTAATTGTACTTGCCATTTCCTCAATGTTTCTTCTTTAGAACCTGGAGTATATGAAATAGTAAAGTCTGGATCAGTTGAAGTATGTATACGTTCTATATCTTCACTACCACTATCTTCATCATCTTCTAATCCAAGCACAAAAAATTGAGGTGCTATAATACCTCTAATTAAACATACTGTTGACCATTCAGAAAATGATTTTTGATTTTGTATAAACCAATCAAGTTTCTTAGGATTAGTACCACTTGCTTCACTAAGACGAAGCTGTACTTTGTATGTTGTATCTACTTGAAAACCACCATCTATATCAGAACTATTAAGTGTGATATAGTATCTATATGGTGTTGCGGCAATAGCCTCCGCATTAGGAGTAGTTTGATCATCTGGAGTAACTTCTCCTACAGTACAGATTTTAATCTGTGCTGGATATTGTTCTAAATCTAAAGCATTAGAATTATTTTGTTGATAGCGAACAGTAGCATGAACTTGACTAAAATTTCCTCTACTGTTATAAGAGGAGAGAGCAAAATATATACGAACAGAAGTATTGCCCGTAGCTCTAGTTTCATTGTTGCTGTTCTCTATCGCAAAAGCTGGCATAGAATACGCCACAATAGGTGGGAATAAACTTGAATTTGCCATATTTTGCTTCCTCCTTGTTAATGCGGCAGTCCAGTTAAAAAAATCCTTAATATCTAAGTATCATCGCATCTTTTTAACTGGACTGCCGCGTCTCATAATCTATTTATCATTATTTATCAAAAAACAATTAAAATAATGAATGTATTTTGTCCTTATTCAACTTCATTATTTTCTGTCTCTTGTTCCTGTAACTCTTTATGTTCTTCGGCCTGTTTCATATAACAACCATTGATAAAACCAATATAATCTTGAAATAATTTATCTGTTTTAGCTTTTAATATATAATAAGCTACTCCTATTGGTAAACCACTATTACCTAAAAGTTGTTCTAAGCCATCTTCAAAATTAGCCATAAGTAAATTAATATTATCTTCCATACATTCCACCTTTATGACATTTTTTGTACTAATAATCTATAAGTATTTGTCCAATCTCTAACAACAGGAATAGATTTTGTATTCTTAGAAGTGGTTTTTGCTTCAAAATTAACTGACTCTACATATGTAATTGAAGCATAGTCATTAACTTCAGCTTGATATAGAGTTACATTTTGCCATGTGGCACTTTCTCCACCACCGGCACCACCAAGATAACCAGAAGCATGGCCACTTCCTGAACCAGAAGTAAGTTTACCACTACTAGAACCAGTGTGTGATCCATGGCTTTCTCCTCCGCTAGTTAAATAACCACTACCAAAGCTAATACTTTGTCCACTAGCTCCTAAAGAAAAGTTACCTCTATAAATATCGCCATTAGCTATTGTCCAATCACCAATACTAGCTGATTTAGCCGTTAAATGACCAGAACTATTAACTGCAAATATAGTATTACCACTATTATTTGTCCAATTAATAGCTGAACCACTACCAGAACCATCTGATTTTTTATTGACAATTCTTACATCTCTAAAAGTAGCGACACCATCTGTGCCAATACTCCAATTTGGACCGGATAAACTACCTGCACTATTAAGAGTTAAATTACCACCTGTTAAAGTAGTAGGACCAATTGTAAACCCACCAATAGTTCCACCTTCAGAAGCATATAAGGTAGTAGCTCTAATAGTACCTTTTACATCTACATCTGTAGCAGTTAATTGTCCTTGATTATTAACAGTAAATTTACCAGAACCATATCTAATATGAGGATCAGATAAACTAATCTCCATACCAGTTTTATCTATGGTACTATAGTTATGTGATTTTAAAGTAGCTGCAGAACTAGTAAAGGTCATACCATCACCTTGAGCATTAGACATGCTAATGCTTTTAGATTCAGCATTTATAACAATTTGACCTTGATTATCAATACCAAAATAAGCATTACCTGTATTTGCATCTAACCAAATACTTCTTTGACCTTTATAATATCCAAATAAGCCAACTCTTTCTGAGTTGCTTTCCATTGCAGTACCGGTTGTGATACCAGTAAAACTACCATCTTCTTCTTTTTTACCAGCACCCATCTGTGGAGCAAGAATATAGTTAGTACCAGTTGTATTTAATTTAATAGAACTACCATCCCAACCATTAATAGCTGCTAAACCATATTTATTAAGATATAAATTAACAGGAATAACACAAACAGGAACAGTAGAACTAACTGTTGTATAATAACAAGCAATATAATTATTTACATCTTCACCCATATAATGTCCAGGTGGTTCAATAATTACATTATTTTCACCAGCTAATGTACCATTATTACTTTCTAACTCTGGAATATGTGTAATTGGATTAACTGCAACAGTTTCTAAATGGCCACCCCATGAAGATACCCATTTGATTTTAGATGGATCAATATTATTTGTTCTATTGTGTAATATAAATCCATTTCTACTATAATTAGAACGCGTACCATCAGATTCATAAGATGCATTATTATATCCACCTTCAATCCAATATGTAGGATCTATAGTATTTCCAGTATATAAATCAATAGAATATTCAGCATATATTGATTGATCTAATAAACTAGGAACAGATAGTTCTGCTTTAATAGTATTATTTTGTTTTAAATCAACATTTCGTATTTCTATTTCTATTTTACCAGAATCTTTATTAATTGTCAAGTATTTTGGACTTGGAGTTGATTGTCTATCAAGAGCAGTAGACCAAGTAACTTTTGAATCACTCGGTAGAGTTACCGCTCTAATTCCACCATCCCATAATTCAACTTTAAATTGTGCTATGCTTTCATCTAATGCAACATAGCTTCCATCTGCTTTAATACCATATAAACCATTAGGATGTATAATAACAATCTTTTTATAATTAGTTGATGTTGGTACAATACGTGCAGTATATTTAGTACCATTAGTACCTAATTCACCTTCTTTTGTAAAAGTAAAATTAGTACTCGCGGTTAAAATATAACCTTTATATATAACTTCTAATTGAATATTGTTATTAGATTTATTAGCATCATAATTATTTTGTAATTGATATGATAAACTTCCTTGATTTTTAATGACCCATCTAAATCCATTTTCACCATATGGATTAGCTACTTCTTCTTTAACAAAAGTCTGTCCATCTGGTAATAACATAGATTCAAAATCAGTTGTTTGTTGACTTGGTGATACTGCATTAGTACTAGGCCAAATCCATTTAATTTCAACCATTCTTTGTTTTTCAGCATCACTACCCATTTCTATCTTTTGACCTTTATCATCATATATATCAAAAGATAAAACAAATTTACCTAAATCTAATCGGCTTGTCGCATCAACAGAAGGAGAAGCTGGACTTACTCCTTGAGCATCATATTTAAATACTTGAGTAGCATTATGTAAAACTAATTTATACTCACCTTTAACTTCTTCATTGTTTAGAGTGATCGCGGCAGACCCTAGGAAGTTATCATCCTGGTCCCATACAGAACAACTATACTCAACAAAATATGTAGCAAGACTAATATTAACATTATCAAGTATTCTAGTTGTTGCATCTTCTAGTACTTCTTCATTGCCACCATCTATTTTTCTAGTCCATGCATATGAATAAGTATCTAATACACTTTCAGACTTACCTTCAATACCACATGTAAGTTTTGTAGAACCAGTATTAAAATTAAAACTTGTTCCCATTAAGGAACGTATATAGATATTATTATTAGTTGATTTTAAAGTATTATAAACTACTTTAATAGCATCAATTACAGTAATATTTGCATCTTGTTCAAATACAGCTACACATTTTACATAGTTTTCATATGCAGGACATTTATCATAATCAAGATAATGATAATAGCCACCATCTAAATAACTAGTTTTAGTACCACTTTCTGATGTAGCATACTGATCATTGATGCACTCCCATCCTGGGCCTCCGTATGAATGAAAACCAGGTGTGCTATTTGTAATCCTACTATTTTTTACAAACCAATAATAACTGACTTTCTGATTAGGATTAACTCTTTTACCACGGATACGTAAATCAGCTTCTAACTTAATACCAGGTTTTACTTCACCTAGTTCAGAATATCGCGGCAATATTTCTGTGCCTTTTTGATAAAAATATCCGCCTAAAGGAGTTGTAACTCTTAAAGCTATACCTTGTATTTCTTCATCAGTTAAAGCATCATAAAATTCTAATCTTAAATTAGAAATAGTAATATCAGTTAATACAAGATATTGCTGTTGAGCTGAATTCCATGCATACCATTGTTCACTTAATAAATCATAAATATTAAATTCAGTAGTACCAGGATTATAAGGTCTACGATATGGATATTCTTCATAGAACTTCCCATCTTCTGGATTATAATATCCTTGTAAATTTCCATTTTTAGTATTCGGGAAATCTTGAACAAAAGCAGTTACTGAATCAATACTAAGCAAGTGGTCGGTATCAACAGGAAAAATAACATACTGTGCGCTACCACCTAAATAATTATAAGGCTGGCCAGTCATATTCTTAACATTAATAGTATAAACTTTAGTAATTGTTTCACCTTGAGCATCTTCTTGAGTTTTATATCTTGAATCCCAATAGTTACAAACAACTTTTAAACCATAATCACCTGTTCCAATTTTTTGACTATCAGGTAGTTTAGTAGTAAAAGTTGCTCCAATTAAAAGATATTCACTATCTTGTTTATACATTTTTAATGCTTCTGAATCAATAGTAACTGGAACTTGTTTAATTTCATTTTTATATGATGATAAATAAATTTCTATATCATCTGTATTTTGAATTAAATTATTTCCAACAAGACTCATTTTATCTTCTGGATTAAGAGTCTCTATAAAATCAGCACCAAGCTTTTTAACAGTACCTAAAATATATGGATCTTTATTAAAATCAGAAGAAGGAATTACTACATATACATTAGTACCTTTGTTATAAGTTTTTAAATCAAGAGCATAAGCAAAAAAGGTACTGTTTTGATATTTAACCTTATACTTACCTATGGATGCGTCTGCAATTTCAACAATGCTAGCACGCACAGTTTTATTGTATTCTAAATCTGACACTTCACTTTCTGCCAATATTTGAATACTATTTATTAATTGCTGAGCATAATCCATCCTTGTGTCTCCTTTCGCGGCGGCCCCGCCGCAATGTTTCAACGTATCTAGTATGCGGCGATCCTTTTAACGGGACCGCCGCATTCTTTATTAATAATTTCTTCTATTACCAGAAGCTTTTTGACTAGCTAAATTCATAATTTGATCTAAAGCAGCTTTAATTTCTGCTGCTGATTCAACATTAGGGAAGTCAGCATTAATAGTAACTATTTGATCCATTAAGTTATCAGCATTTTTATCTGTAATACCAGCCATTGCTTGCTGTAACAATTGAGCTATTGCAGGATTATATCCATTAATTTGAGCAGACATTGCATCTAAAGCTTGTTTATAAATTGTGTTACTAATACTATCATTTAAAACTTCTGTATCATTACGAGTAGCAATATTAGATAAAACTTGATCAATACTATCAGCATTTCTATTAATACCATTAATATCATTACCATAGTAATCATAAGTAGTAATTGCAGCACTACCTCCGAGTAATCCTTCAATATTCATAAGATTTAATCCAGCAAATAAAGTACTTTCGACTGAAGCATCTCTAAATTGTTGCATAATCTTATCAATTTGTTGACTCATAGCTTCAAGTTGATCAATAATATCACTATATTGATTAATTAATTTATCATTATCTAAAATTAAACTTTCAGTAGCTATAATAGTATCTGTCATGTTAGTAGATAAATCATCAAATGTTTGATTAGTAGCAGCAGCCATTTTATCAATTTCATTTTTATAATTATTATTATAGCCTTGCATTTCTTCAAGTTTCTTTTGAATTAAATCAGTATCCCAAGCGTTAGCTATAGTATCACCTAAAACTTGAGGCATGATACCAAAACTTTCAAAAATACTATCTTTAATATTTTCTGGCATTTCGTCAAACGCACCATTCCAAACATTAGATGTTAAACCTTCAATTAAAGTTACTAACTTACCTTGTGGAGCAAATACCTGTTCAAAAGATTTATATAATTCATCTGGCATATTTGCAAACTCTTGCAGCTGACCTTCAAGTGCTGTGTCGAGCACCGTAGCGGCTGCCGCAGTATGTTTAACTAATCTGTCAGACATTTCCATATAATCTCTATTAACTTTAGCACCATCTTCAAGCCATTCTTTATACAGTTCATTAATTAATGCTTGTTTTTGCTCTATTGTATAGGCATTATTAGTAAAGATTTCAGTAAATTTTTCTTCAAAATCTTCATTGATTTGATTCATATAATCTACTGTATCTCTATAATCTTGTCTAGTCAATTCATATAACTCAGCTGCTGTTTCAGCCAGTTCTCTTTGAGCCTGATCGACTTTTTCTTGATCTACTACATATTGATACCTATAATTACCTTGACTATCACGACGAAGTCTTAATTTAGATTTATTTTCTCTAGCTTCTTCTAAAGCCTGTTGTTTTAATAATAACTCTAATTCTTTTTCAGCTATTTCATAATCTATTTCTCTAACTTCAGCTTGATTATTAAGATTATCTAATTGTGCCTCTTGTAATTTTTTAATTTCTCTTTGTTGTTTAATAGATTTATTATTTAAAGCATCTTGATATTTTTGAACAAGTTCTAATCCTTTATTACCTCTTTGAATAGTATCTAAATATCTATCTGTTGTAGTTAAATAATGTTCCCATTGAGTAGACATTAATTCTGCATTACCACCCATTAAAGCATCTTTCAACTCTTGAGCAATTCTATTGATATTGGCACTATACGCATTATACATTGCGTCTGCTGCATCTTGTGTAGCATCTTCAATATCTTTAACAGCATCTTGCCAATTATCACGATATTCTTTCCAAGCATCACTACCTTGAGCAACACTATTCATTTGTTGACGCCAGAAATCGCGTTGTTTTACTAAAAATTCAAGATTATTATTAAGATTAGCAGCTTGTTGCTGATAAATCTTACTTTGTTGTTCGTATGCTTCATCACCATAAAGCATATCTAACATATCAAGATTATGTTCTAAAATATCATTTATATTATCAAATTGGTCTTGCTGTTGATCAAATGCGTCTTGAGCTGCATCAATAGCATCTAACCAATTGTCTTTAATGTCTTTTTGAAGGTCGGATAAATCTTCACCTTTATCCATTAATTCCTTCATATATTTTTCTAAATCTTCAAAAGCTTGTTTTGAATTATTGCCATAGGTTGCATCCCAGTTAGAATTTTGAATATTCTTAATTGAGTTTTCAATCTGTTGAATATGACCTACTAATTCCTTAGCATCTGCTAAATCATCTTGTCCTAAACTTAATGAAAAAGCTGCTTGATTAATATAATCATCTTCTTTAATTCCACGAAGAACATCTCTTGTAAATTCTTTCCATTCTTTACGGAAATCAGAAGTATCTAAATGAACTTCAACTTTATAGTTGAAACCTTTAATATTATTTTCAACTATTTGATCTATTATATCTTGTTGATCCTCAATAGATTCTTTATATATCTCAACATCTTTTTCATAATTTTGAATAGCCTTTTCCATTTCTTGGAAATCTTTAACGGCTTGTTCATATTTAGCATTTGCATCTTCTGATGGAGCTGCAGCCGCTTTTTTATAGAGAGCATCAACTTGATTTTTATACTGCTGAACTTTACTTAAATAATTAGTAAGATCTCCTTGAGCATTAAATCCAAAACCATATTTTTTTAATTCTTGTTGCTGTCTTCTAATTTCTTGATCAGCAATACGTTGCTTTTCTTTTTGTAAATTAAGCTGAGTTTGTAATTCTTTATTTTGTTTTTGAAGATTAGTAAGATATTTTCGTCCAGTAAGTTTTTTCTCTTCAGAAGTAAGGCGTTTTAAAACACGTTCATTATCTTTTAGTTTAATATTAACATCATGATAAGGATCTTTTTTAACCTTAGTTTCTTTTGGAGGTTTTGCGGCTTTACCACCACCGCCTCCTCCTCCGCCTCCTCCACCTCCACCAGAGGATCTAGGAGCAGTACGGCCTGAACGAGCAGCTCCAATTGGATTACCTTTAAATCTACTGCCTTTAACAATAGGAATTCTAGTATGACCTGTAGTACGCATTTCATTTGCATACTTTTCATCTAGTTTTACTTTTTTTGGAGGATCACCAGGAACTGTTGAAGATACTTCATAAGTATAAGAATTTCCATTATCAGTAGATTTTACATCTTGAGGAGTTAAATCAACCCATTCAATAATAGGATCATATCCAATATCACCTAATAATTTATTAATTTCTTCTTGGCTTTTGCCAGATTCTAAAATCATGGCCTCTAAAGCAGAATAGAATGGGGCATCATCAAGAGTTACACCTGCTTGTAAAGTATCAAAATAACCATCCGCACCAGCTTGGTCAAATAATGCTTTAGCATCCTGTAATGCTTGAGCAGCAGAACCGGTTAAACCTTGACCAAAATTATCAAAAGATATATCACCAATGGCAACTTGTAAATCAGCAATTGCTGTCATATCACCATTAGCTAATCTTTCAATATCTGATAAATGATCTTTAACAAAATCATCTGAAAGATCTGTATTAAACATATCTTCCAGTGTTGTAGTCATTTCTCCTAATACTTCGCCAGATTCTAAACCTTCTTTATTCCAATCTTCCCATTTTTCTTGGATTTCTTCAACGCCTTCAATAACATCTTCAATAGAACCAGCTAAGGCTTTAGCTATTTTTGTATGACCCTTCATTGAGTCATCAACCCAATCAAGTGCTTCTGCCTCTTCTGCTATAGCTTCAGCTAATTCCTCAGTTTTTTCTTTATCAACATCAGCATTAGCTCCATGAGCTAATAATGCTTCATTATATTGATCTCTATTGATATTACCTTTAGCTAATTCTTCATTTAATTCTTTAATATTTTGGCAACCATTTGCTAATTGTTGTTGACTTTCCGTTAAAGTGTTTTTTAATTCTTTTTCTTTGGCTATCCATTCATCATATTTTTCAATAACACTTTGACAAGCTTTAGCAACTTCTTCTATTTGTGTAGCATTTAACCCGCCTTTATCAATAGCAGCTTGATATTCTCCTATTGTTTTAGAATCAAATCCTTGAGCAGCAAGATAATCTACTTGAGCTTGTTGACCTTCAACATTATTATACTGTGCTTGAGTTAATCCTTTTTTACCAAAATGTTCAATATTATTAATTGATTCTAATTCAGTTTTTAATTGATGAATTTGTTCTCTAAAAGGATTAAGATTGATATTATTAATTTCTTCCTTAAAAGCTTCAACACTATCTTTAAGTTGATATGAGCCATCAGCCATTTTAGTAAAGAAATCATCAAAATCTTTACCCGCACCAGTTAATAAACCTTTAATTGTGGCAGCATCTTCAGCAGATACTTTACCATTTTCATCAATTCCTTCAATAGCTTCTTGTTGCTTTTTATAATTACCAGTAGGATCAATAATTTCACCACTAAATTTATCTATTACTTCTTGACCCTTTTTTTCAAAGGCTGTCATACTTTGTTCAGCTTTTTTACCTGCCTTTTCGCCTTCTCTAATAATTTCATCAGTTTGTTCAGCGAGATCATGATTGGCTTTATAGCTAGCAAGTATGTCAGCCATCTCAAACTTGGTCATCTCTTTTAGTTGATCCGCTTCTATAGCAACTCCTGAAGCTTGTTGATATAGACTGGCTAATTCTTCTTTAGTATAACTAGTGCCTTCTCGATTACTACCACCAATATATTGTTTTCTTAACTTATTATATTCTTCATTATATCGTTTTTGATATTCTTCATCAATATTAGCTTGATATTTACTATTAGCATATTTTTCATTGTCTCCTAAAGCATTTTGAGCCTTATTAGACTCAAGCGTTTCAAGAGTTTGAGCTGTTGCATTAAGTGCTCTTAATCCTTCTGTATTATCAAGCATAGCTTTAGCTTGCTCTCGACCAAAAATTAAATTTTCTTGTTGAGCAGCTTGCATAAATGCAATTACTTGATCTTCTGCAGTAATTATTTCACCAGCATGTTCTCCATAAATTTTAGCAGCTTGAAGGATTTTTTCTGATGACATTCCTGTTACACCAGATTCTCTTCCAAATTTTTGAGCTTCTAATAACCCCTGTTGTTTAGTAGCATTTATTTGTTGAGTTAAAGCATTATCTTGAGCCGCTTGAGCTTTATCCATTTGCTCATTTAATATATCATCATAAGCAGCTGGATCTAAACTTAAAACACCGTCTTCATTTGAAATTAAATATTGTGCTAATTGAGGATATTTATCTAATAATTGTAAAACCTGTTCATTTAAAGATAAAACAGCTTCTTTCCATTCTAAAGTTCCTTTTGTTAAGCCGTTTAAAGTTGATTGAGAATCCTTTAACTGATCTAATGAAGTTTTTAAATTAGTATATTCTTCTGCTATTTCTGCAGCCTTATTTTTTGCTAATGTGGCCGCTTCAGTTGCAGCTTTAGCACGATTTGCTTGATAATCATAAGCTTTAGCTGTTGCATATATTGCTACTCCAACAGCAGCAACACCAGCAATAACTGCAGCCCAAGGTAAGCCAAACATAGCTTCTTTCATTAATAATGAGGCTATAGCATTAGCTTTTTTTGCAGCAGCTTCTTTTAATATTTCTAAAGTACTTGCTTTAGTAACAGGTATTCCTGCTGCTCGAGCAAGGTTTTCAGCAACAATTGCATCAGTTCCTTCTGCAGCAACAATAGCTGCCATTTCTTCTGTAATAGCGCCTGCTTTAACAGCTGCTTCATAAGTTTTTTGTGCTGCAATAACCGGTCCATAAGTAGCTTTTAAACCAGTGAGTACAGTCTTCCACTGTTTAAAAGTACCTATTATTCCTGGAAGAGCAAATCCTAAAGACATAAATACTTGAGTAAATTTGTCCATAGCACTTGCATTTTCATCTGTTAAAGTTCTAAAAATAGAAGAAAAAGTACCCCATATAATAGTTAATCCACTAATAGTACTTGTCAATAATCTTGTTTTATCAATAGTGTCTGAAATAGTAGCAGCATAACCAGTATCACGATTAAATTTACTTTGAGCTCGTTGAGCTGCTGTTTGAGCAGCTTCAGCACGTAAAATAGATTCATCAGCAATCTGAGCTTTTTTAATTGCTTCAATTTCAGCTTCAATTTGTTTACGTTGATTTTCAATTTCAGTTAATTGAGTTTCATTTAATAATTCTATATCACCATTTGATAAAACTCTTTCTTTTAATTGTGCCTCTTCATTTAATAGAGCAAGACGCTGTTTTAAAGCAGCTTCTAATCCTTGTTCTAATTCTAAGTCTTTATATTTTTTTACTAAATGATCTTCTAAAGCTTGGCTATAAGTCTGTTCTTCATTTTTAGCTATTTCTTTTAATACGTTATTGTTTTTAGCTATTTCTAATTCTTTCTCAGCAATAGCTAACTCTTTAATCTGCTCACCAATATAAGTTTGTAATTCAACTAATTGTTTTTCTTGCTCTTGAGTTAATCCTTTTTGAACATCTAATATTCGTTGAGCATTTTGTTGATTTACTTGAGCCTCAGCATATGCTCCATGATCACTTGAAGTAGCCAAAGAACCTAAACCTCTAATTCTAGTAGATGCATATTCAGCTTTAGCAACCCAATCATCTAAATTTTGTTGAGCAATTAATTGATTGTTTCTAAAATCTCCAATAGCTTTACCAATTTGATCTCTAAATATATAACTAACAATAGAACCAAATGCCATTATAGATTTAATTCCACCACCAAAACCCTCTAAAAAATTATCAATAGTTTGAATGGCATTAGTAATTATATCAATACTTGTATTTAATTCATCTGTATTAATTAAAGTTGAATATAAATCTTGATAAGTAGATTTTAATTCATTTAAATGTGCCTGAGTAGATTCTAAATATCTATTATTTTTTTCATCTAATGCCCCTTGAGCATTTAATGAAACATTTAACATTTCTGAATATTGAGTCCAGTTATCAAATAAAGCAATCATATTGTTCATTTGACGCTGACCCGCCATTACTTGTGCTAAATATATTTGTTGTTCACGAGTCATGGTTCCCCATTTAGAACCAATTTCTTCCATGACATCACCAGTATCTCTTAAATGACCTGTTGAATCAAGAACAGAGATACCCAGTTCTTCCATTTTACCTGTGTAATTACCTAATGACATTTCAGCATCATCGGATCCAGCTTTAATATCATTAATACGAGCATAAATAGTTTTTAATGCATTACCTACAGTTTCTGGCGCTTGACGAGTTGTCGCTATAATTGTTGATATTTGAGCTGTTAATTGATCCATATCAACACCAACGTTATTAGCAACTGATGCAGTTTTAGACATAGCTGTAGCTAATTCATCAAGATTAGATGCACTACTATCAGCAACAGCGGCAAGTTTATCAACGTATTCTGTTTCATTACCTATTGCAACTTGAAAACCATTCCATACTGCTGTTAAATTTTCTGCTACTTCAGATGCATTTGCGCCTGTAATATTTGCTGCTTTAATTGTAGCTTCAGTTCTATTTGCAACAGCCTCATCTCCTAAACCTTGTTGATAAAACTCTAAAGCAGATTTAGTATAATCTAATGTATTAGCACCAAATGCCTTCGAAGCAGAATTAGCTTGTTCTGCAAACCGAGCCATTTGATCAGCAGAATCACCAGTAACAATTCTAATATCTGTCAATGAAGTATCTAATTGTTTAACATAATTATAAGCATCACTAATAACATTTGTTAAACTATTTAAAATACCATAGGAAACGCTCCATTTAGCAGCGCTCGCCATGGTTGTTGCCATATCATTAAGTAATTTATTGCTTTCTCTAATTTGTATATTACTATTTAATATTGATGAAGTTAATCTACTATAAGCAGCCACTCCTACATTTCCTTGATTCATTAAGCTAGAACGTAATTGTTCGCTAGTAACGTTAGCTTGTTTTAATTCTTCTTTAAATTTAGTAATATTAAGTGTACCTAAATCTTTATTAAAACTAGAATCAAGAACAGATGATAATTTTTCAGCCATGTGACCAGCTTCTTTTAAATCTTGAGTTAAAGTACCACCAACCTTAGCTTTATCTCGCATTGTAGTAATTTTAGTTAACTCATTTTGAAGTTCCTTAATATTGGCTGAATTAACATTAAAGCCAACTTCAAATTGAATTCTATTTTGGCTAGCCATATTTCCTCCTTATAATCTCTTATATATACATATTTGTCATTTCAAGACAAATAAAAAAAAATGTCTTTACTATCAAAATACATGATAATAAAGACATTTTAATTGATTTATTTTGGCCTTATTAAATTAGTTTATAGGTCTGCCACCATTTGCAGCAAGGGCAAAATCTTTAACAGCCTGATATTGTTCGGGATCAAACTGTTCTACAATCTTCGCGGCAGCCTCTGCATTTCGCGGAAGATCTTGTATAAGGGATTGAATCACCGCGGCCGCAGTTTGTTTATATTTAAGTCTATCTTTTCTAATTCTTTCCATATAATCTAATAACATTGTATATTCAGATTCTTCCATATTAGCAATTACTAAAGGAATAAATCCGTTACATTGCATTAAATCATATAATTTAGGTAAATCTTCTTTTTGTTTATCAGTAAACTGAATATTAGTATATAAAAATACAATATAAAGATTAAAATACATATCAAGAAGAGCTTCATTATAAATCCCTTCTTCTTCTGACATTTGTAAAGCAATCTGTACTAAATCAATTTTATCTTCAATAGGAAGATATTTTTTTACTTCTATTGTTTTTTCTTGAAAAACAACTTCATTAACCTCTTTATTAAGAGTTAATTTTAAACTTGCAAAAGTTGGTTTTGTTGCCATTTCACTTCTCCTTTTATCTCATTATATATAAGTATAACATAAATTTTAAATATTATCAAGGGCTATTAATAATTGCATAGTAATATTTAATTCATTAATACTTTTTTGAATTTCATTCGATCTATTTTTTGCTTTTTCGGGATCCAAATCATATCCTAGATTCTGTATAAACAACGTATTATGATAATTTTTAATTCCTGTTTGTTTAGTACTAATATTCGATTGAATTAAAGCTTCTCCATCTTGATTTATTAATCTTTCTATAATATCACCCATGTTTAATACTTGATTATTAATAACAATAAAATAAGCTAAATCTCCTTTAGTTAAAGAACCTCCTAAAGCATAAGGTAAAACAGATGCATGAAAATAATTATACATATTAGTCATTGCTTCAGCATTATCTCTACCAAGTTGAGCACGATATTTAAAAACTTTTCCACTAGGACTTAAAGCAGAAATAGCCATATTATAATCAGCATAAGCATTATAAAAATCAGCTGAATTACTCATACCTGCTAAACTTAATAAATTACCTAAATTTGCATTTGTTTTAATATTTATTTTAGACATTTTTTGATTTTGTGAATTAGTTCTTTTAACGCTTACTCCTGGAATAGTAATTTGAATAGTTCCCTCACTACCTCGCAACATTTTTCGTAAATCTAAAGATATAGACACATCTTCGGTTTTTTTCATAAAAGATTTTGAACTTTTTGTACCTTCTGTTGTAATAGTAATACCAGAAGGTAAGTTTAAAGAATCTTTTATGTATTCTGGAATATATTCAGCTAAATTTTCTTCAGATACAAAACCAATTATTTTATTTAATCTTTTATAAGTAGACCATAATAAAGAATTTATAGTTTTACTTCGAATACTAGGATCAAAACTATTTATACCACCTTCACCAATAGATTGTAAAGCCGACAAATTTGCTAAAATTATATTTACATCTTGCTGATGACTAGCAATAGCTTGTGAATATGAGCCATCTACTTTAAAAGTAGTGCCATCATTTAAATAAGCATTACGATATTGCTCTTTAATAGTATCTACACTAACATTACCATTAAGCATTTCTGCTGTTAATACAGGAATAGGATTTCTACTAAAAGTACTATTAGTAATTTGACGCGCTATTTTTGTAAAAGTTGTAATAGCTTTTTGAATACCTTCTGCATCTTGTGTAGCTTGAGCGAGATCAACTGGAGTTAAATAGGCCATTTCTACTTTAGAAGCCATTCGTTGAGCCGCAGGAGTTAAAACGTTAGTTTCAAAATCTTTAAATAAATCAAATAATTCTTTATCATTTATTTTAACACCTGAAGGCATCTGTGACTGTATCATTACATGTATTCGTTCATGTAATATAGTTTTAGCATTTTGATATTGTTGTTCAATTTTAATTTTACTATATACTTCTCCTAATGTTCCACTAGCTTCACCATTATTAATAAAATTATTATAATGATAATGTACATACATAAATTTGCACTCACCTCGATTCCGCGGCAGGGCTTGCCGCCATAAAAAAATAGGGGAAGTAGTTTCCTACCTCCCCTATAAACCTCAGTTATTATATATTAGAAGTCCAAGTGTTGTGACTTCTTTATCCCATAAGTCAGAACTGTGATTAACTTAATATATCCTTGGGATTAAATATATTCAATAGTTACTCACCTTCACTATCTTCCGGTTCAGAAGTCCCATTATCATCTCCGCCATCATCTGACTCATTTGTTACTGGAGTAACTGGAGTGTAAATAGGTTCTACCGGTTCATCACTTTGTTGTTCCGACTCAGTTATTCCCCCTGGTTAGTAGCAATGCTATCGTTAGCAAGTGGTTCTAAATGTTCCTTAGCTGCTGTATGAGGCATTACTATATGATCATTAGCACCAATAACTTCATCCTCACTGTTATTAATCTCAGCGATCTGAAGTACACAAAGTACTTTCTTAGTCTTATCAAAATAAGTATATCCAGGGAAAGCATCTAGAGTGAAATCAAATGTTGATGGATCACCAGTTGCAGCAAATGCAATACTAAAGTTAGACTGAATCTTAACATTAGGAAGAGTTAAATTAGCAGGTAAATCCTTACCAGTAGCTTGTTCTCTAAATAATGTATCAGCTTCAACATAGTAGTAACCAGCAAATGTATCAGCAGTAATATCAGCTTCCCAAACCTTAGCTCCAGGAAGATCGAGATAGTAATCGATCATAGCGTTCTTACTAGCAAGCTCAGCTACTGTTACAGACTTACCATCTGCTCCAACAGTTGCGCCTTCATACATCTTACCAGTTAAAGAACCATCTTCTTCTACTTCCATAACGAATAATGGAGCATCATCATCGCAAATAGATACATTAGCACCAAACTCAGCAATAGCATCAGTAAGATCAAACTTACCATTAGCATCAGCTGCAGCCATGCTTGTCATATGGAAATGAACATTAGGCTCTGCTTGACTTAAACCCTCTTTGAATAAGCCAGCTCCAGAAAGAACTGCAAATCCAATAGGAGAAAGTAATGCATCTGTAATTGTGAAAGTAAGAGTCTTATCTCCTTCCCAAGCGATTAATCTAGCATTACCACGTCCGCCCTGAGCGTATACAGTAGTACTAGCTTGTTCAATTGTGGAAGTTGTTGCTGTATCAATATAAAGCACTGGTTGTCCAACTTTGAATGTTTTTTCACCAATCTTGACATTCTGTTTTGCACGGAATACAATATTAGCACATTCACGAATACCAAACTTCATAAATGCATATCCTCCTTAAATAATTATACGTCAGGATTAGAGTGCATATTTGCCATCCAATCCTTCGGTTGTTCTAAATCTTGTGCTCCAGCTAATCTAAAACTCATATTTTGATCAAATGCAAGTTTATAGCTGTAGCGATTAAATTCATCAAATAACTGATAGACAGTATATTTTTTAAACAAATTAATGTCTTTTTGTTCCCCTACTGCTAATATTGAAATATATCTTGAAATAATTGAATCACTTTGTCCTTCGGTATCATTCATTTGTTTTA
>Ga0256407_10001573_pt1 | contig 47177 bp, 29 predicted proteins | sample RumenRJG_04DNA_FD_193489 | JGI IMG/M metagenome (GOLD analysis project Ga0256407, IMG submission 193489) | Bovine rumen microbial communities from Lethbridge, Alberta, Canada - RJG_04 | ecosystem: Host-associated > Mammals > Digestive system > Stomach > Rumen | place: Canada: Alberta...
GTACCTTTGCACCGCTTTTGAAAAGCAAGGGCGTTTAGCTCAGCTGGTTTAGAGCATCTGCCTTACAAGCAGAGGGTCGGCGGTTCGAATCCGTCAACGCCCACAACCTACGCTAATGTGATAAATTCGTCACATTAGCGTTTTTTCTATTCAAATTGTTTGGTTTTATAGTTTTTTATGATTATCTTTGCCCCAAGATGTGAAATAACTATAATTACAATGATATGAAAAAACTAGCACTCCTAACATTATCAGCTCTTTTGGCCATGTGCCTGAACGCACAGAATATCAAGGTTCTTAAGTTCGAAAAGCTGGAGAAAGACATGACAGCGAACACGCATGGTACACAAAAGCTTGACCAAAACGGCGAGAAAGCCGCTTTGATTAAGATTCAGGCTCCTGAGGGCGGATTCACCTTTGATGGTGGTTCGCTGGGTATTGTTGCCAGTGAGGATCACGATGGCGAAATCTGGCTCTATGTGCCTCGTCGTTCTAAGAAACTCACTATCCGACACAGAAACTATGGTTCTCTGCGTGAGTACTATTATCCTGTAACTATCGATGGTGCCAGAACCTACGAGATGTATCTGGACATCGGTATCGGTCGCTATGTTACCATCAACTCGCAGATGGCCAATTCAACCATCTACATTGATGGCGAAAACGTGGGTCAGTCGCCCATTAACCACAAGTACTTGAACTACGGTCGTCACACCGTTCGTGCCTTGAAGGACCGCTTCGAGGGTGAGACCTCTTTCATTATTACTACCGACGACGATGCCAGCCTTCGTCTGGTTAACGTCGAGCAGCGCGATATGTCCGATCACTTTGGTGATGTGACGATAAACGTTGATAACCGTGCAGAAATATGGTTCGAGGGTAAGAACGTGGGCAATGGCACTTGGCAGACCCAGTTGCGCGAAGGTTCTTACGTTGTAGAGACCCGCAAGGCCGACTGCGACCCAGAGAAGACTTCGTTTACAGTAGTTGCGCAGAAGCAAAATACTGTGCAGGCTGCACAACCTACACCTCATACCGGTCGTCTGAGTCTTTATACCCGTCCTCGCAATGCGGTGGCAACGATTAACGGAGACACTCCTATTGACCTGACGGAATCGCACACTCTGCCCGTTGGTACTTACCAGATTAACCTGACTCGCAAGGGCTATGTTGCCAAGAGCGGACTGGAATATATTGTTCGTCATAACCAGACCACTCGCGACACCATTTCGATGGAGCGTGTTAAGTACATCAAGCCAATGGCTTTCTACTTCGGTGCAGGTTATTCCATTCGTTCTATGGGTGGAGTAACAGGCCTTGTAGGTGTTACTTATAAGAAATTCGACTTGCAGGCAAGTTATACCTTCGGATTTGGCAAGTCTGATGAAGTGCCCTGGTATTCTGTCGATGGAACCGATACCTATCTGAGTTCTATGACCTATAAGCGTTCTACGCTGGCCTTTAAGCTGGGTTATCAGGTTGAATTGACCGATCGTATTGGCATTACTCCACAGGTAGGCTACGAGATAGAGCGCCTTTCAGGAACAGTTGCTGACGGAACCAATTCTTATGGTGACGGTGCTATTGCCAACTGTGTGTCAGTGGGTGCCAAACTGCTTTTCGCCCCAATGGAGCGAATCTACCTCTTTGCTAATCCTGCTTATTCTATTGGAATCAGCAAGGATAAGAACTTTGAGCGTATCGCTGACAATAGCGACATCTCGGCTGGTGGCTTCATGGTAACAATAGGTGCCATCTTCAATTTCAATTTCTAATCTATACCTTATTATATATATAAAGACTGAAAGATATGAAGACAAGAAATATCATAGCCATACTGGCTGCATTACCCATCGTGGCAGGAATGACAGGTTGTAAGTCGGACGAAGAGCTGACTGCCAAGCCTGCTAAGGAAATATTGCTGGTGGAAGAAGGTCGCAGCATCGAGCTCCGTTCTGGTGACGAGGAAAAGGCTGTTACAGTGACTGCAAACTGTGCATGGACCATGAATGTAATTCCTGATCTCAATAATCCCTGGCCTTCACTGACCGTACAGCCACAGCGTGGTACGGGCAATGGAACGCTGGTGATTCTGTCAGACCAGAATACCTCGATATTCGATCGTTTGGATACTATCATGCTGACTTCCGATGGTGGACTCCATCAGAAGATAGCCATCCGTCAGAAGAGTGGCGACCCCACAATCAATATCTCTTCCAAGACTATCTCTTTCCCTGCTAATCCTGCAGGTGCACACTTGATGTCTATCACCAGTAACGATAATTGGAATATCCAGACTCCTGCCGGCATCAACTGGCTCCACTTGGATAAGACGACGGGTGCTACGGGTGCTACGACCATCAACGTAACAGCCGACCGCGTTACCTCTGATGCTGCTCGTTCTACCTCTTTCACTGTACTCTATGGTTCAAGCAGTGCTGAGGTTCAGGTGATACAAGCTGGTATGAACAGTGACGATATCTATCTGTATGTTCCCATCGACCAGACTGGTTTCGAGGCCAAAGGTGGCGAACAGATGATTCGTGTGGAGAGCAATGCTGAGTGGAATGCCTACATTCCTTCTTCCGTTGACTGGCTGCATTTGGAGCCTATGTATGATCATCATGGACATGACAACTACAGTAGCTCGACGGGTGTTGGTAATGGAGAGGTTCGCATCTACTGCGACCAGAACACCAGCACGATAGCTCGTCTGACGGCTGTTGTCTTCATTTCTGGTACCAAGGATCCTAAGCAGTGCATCGTATTGGTTGAGCAGGCTGGCGTAGGTACTCCAGAGCCTCAGACCGTCGTTGGCGACTTGACTTCGCTCTATGTTGGCAATACGGGCGCTGAGTTCCGCTATAGCTTCGTTTCTGACGAAGAGGTGATTGACTACGGACTGGTTTACAGCACAACGAATCGTATGCCAACCCGTCAGGATGGTGAGGTTGTGACCGTTGGTCGCGGTGGTTACACGAAGAACGTTCTGGCAACACTTGATCGTCTGGAGCCTAACACCACCTATTATGTTCGAGCTTATGTGCTGTCCAAGACGGGACAGGACAACTTCGTATATAGTCCAAATGTAGTAACTATTACCACTTCGTCGTCAGCTACAGAGCCGGGTGAGAGCGATAATCCCGATCCACGTCTGGCTCCTAGACAGTAAACTTAGAATAAGGACCCTTTAACTTGCATATTATGAAAAAGAGTCTATTAACTATACTTTGCACCCTGTTGTCTGTGTTCTCATGGGCACAGGGTACAACAGCAGGTGATGGATCGGCTGAAGCTTATGCGGTGCTGACTGATAATCAGGACATTATATCACAGGATGCTACTGGCATTACCTATGGAAAGACACTGACGTTCTACTATGATACAAATAAGTCGTCACATACAGACGCAATGGGCGTCGGACCGTTCGTTGAGCATTCAGATAGGGAATGGAATAATGTTGTAAATTACATTACCTCCGTTGTCTTTGACGAATCATTTGCCAACTATACTTCATTAACATCAACAGCACAGTGGTTCTCTGGATGCTCCTATCTGTCTTCGATTTCAGGCATCAACAATCTCAAGACGGACAATGTTACAGATATGCATGACATGTTTGTTGGCTGTAATTTTACGACCCTTGACTTGAGTAGTTTCAATACTTCAAATGTGACGAACATGGGTTATATGTTCTCTGGCTGTTCTAATATGACGTCCATTGACTTGAGTAGCTTCAATACTGTCAAGGTAGCGAGCATGAACTCTATGTTCCATGGTTGCTATGCGCTGAAAACTATCTATGTAGGCAGTGAGTGGACTACCTCAAATGTGACAGAGAGTTCAGAGATGTTCTATGGTTGTTCCAACCTCGTTGGTGGTGCAGGTACGACCTATAATGCGAATCGTATAGATTATACCTACGCTCACATTGATGGTGGTGAGAACAATCCAGGATATTTTACTGACAAGAATGCCCCCACCTCTTATATTATTACGGTAACATCTTATGGTAATGGTCAGGTTAGTGTAGAAGGCGTTTCTGAAGTGGTTGAGGATGGCAAGAAGGCTGAGGTAGCTGTTACGGCAGGTGGCTCGTTGGAAATGTTCTTCTTCCCAGGCGAAGGCTATCAGCTTGACTCTTTAATGGTTGATGGCGTTAACGTAACGGCTGATGTCGTTCCTGCTACAGAGCAGTCTGCTGCATCTTACACACTGAACAATATCAATGCTGTACACAACGTCATAACGTTCTTTGGTGAGAAAGCATCATACAACGAGGCTTATGCTGTGTTGGTAAGTGAAGATGGTGGAAACATTATGTATGCAACGCTTTATTATGATGGTAATAAGGCTAGTCATACAGAAGGATTTGCTGTCGTAGGTCTTGACGAGATGTTGCAGAACCAGGCTTGGATGATGAACCGTAGTAACATTAAGACGGTTAATTTTGACGAATCATTTGCTAACTGTAATCCAACCAGTACGGCCTATTGGTTCGCATTCTGTAATTCTTTGACAGCAATTAATGGTTTACAATATCTGAATACAGAGTTTGTAACCAACATGGACTATATGTTCTCCAATTGTTCTGCGTTGACCTCTATTGATCTCAGCCACTTCCGTGCCAAGAGCCTAACCTCGATGAATTCTATGTTTAGTGGTTGCTCATTACTGACTTCGCTCGACCTAAGTGGCTTCTTCACCTTTACTGTAACCAGTATGAGCAAGCTGTTCGCTGGTTGCACCAATCTGAAGACTATTTATGTTAACAAATACGACTGGAGCACAGAATCTGTTACTGCAGGCGATGATGTATTCGAGGGGTGTACATCGCTCGTTGGCGGTGCTGGCACAACCTTTAACGACAGTCACATCGACTACACCTATGCTCGTATCGACGGAGGTCCAGATAGTCAGACTCCTGGTTACTTTACGGATATAGATGCATCAGCAAGTGTTGTTGCTCCGGAGTTCCGCTTTGAGGGCGACAACCTTGCAATGACAACTGAGACGCAGAATGCCAGCATATTCTATAAGGTGGCCGAACTGCCTTCTATGGCTGAGGCTGTGGTAGATAGCGTAGTGAACAGTCTAATCGTAACACCTGACGGACAGCAGTCTACTTATTATGAGCACCCCTTCGAGTTGAAGATGGCTGCTGTGGTGAAGGCCATTGCTGTTGCCGATAATGCAACTGGAACTATCGTTTCTGACACCACTACGATGGTTTACGACTACCAGGCATGGGTGAATCTGAAGGCAGCTGTAACAAGTGGTGTTGACCTCTATGGTCGTGCTCAGGGCAATCCCAATGTGGATACTCAGTTGTTAGAGCAGTTGCAGTGGGCTTTGAACGAGGGTGACATGATTTACAACAATCGTGCCCAGATGGACAGCTTCGAGGCTACCCACTTCACACAACGCATCAATGAACTTTGTGCCCAGATTGAAGCTCAGATGGCCGCAGAGGATGAGCCTTATGCTGTGCTGAGCGAGAACAATACTATATTAACGTTCTATTACGATACAAATAAGTCGGCTTATCGCGATGCGTTGAGCGTTGGACCGTTCGATGCTTATGCTACTCGATGGGATGGGCATTCTGCTGATATTACCACGGTAGTTTTCGATGCTTCATTCGCAAATGATACGATATTGTCATCAACATCCAATTGGTTCCATGATTGTTCTAATCTGACAAATATAATAGGTTTGGAGTATCTAAACACTTCTAACGTAACAGATATGTCCCTGATGTTCCAAAATTGTTCCAACCTTTTAAGTATAGACGTGAGCAAGTTCAATACTGCAAAAGTTATAAACATGGAGCATATGTTTATGGGCTGTTCAGCTTTAACCTCTTTGGATTTGAACAATTTTAATACGGCTAACGTAACTAATATGGGCATGATGTTCTTTGGCTGTAGTGGTTTGTCTTTACTGAATGTAAGTAGTTTCAATACGGCCAATGTTACGAATATGTATGGCATGTTCGATGGTTGTTCTAGTTTGACCTCTCTTGATGTAAGTAGTTTCAATACGGCCAATGTTACGAATATTCAGTTGATGTTCAGCGAATGTGGAAAACTTACTAGCCTTGATTTGAGCAGCTTTAATACTGCCAATGTTACGAAGATGGATTATTTGTTCTATTCCGGAACCTCTGAATTGACGACAATATATGTTGGTAGTGGATGGACTACAGAAAGTGTTACTTCTGGTGGTTCTATGTTTACCGGTTGTTTAAATCTTGTCGGTGGTAAGGGAACAGCATATGCGAATAATTCTGATCATAACGACTATACCTATGCTCGTATCGACGGAGGGCCAAACAGTACAACACCGGGTTACTTCACCGATAAGAATGCTGCAAGCAATCTTGAGAGAGATGCTGATGGAAATTATCTTCTCAGAACTGCAGATGATTGGAAGGCCTTTGCTTCTGTCGTAGTGAATACTCCTACAGCTTCGGCTAAAATGATGACAGATATTGATCTTGGCGATGACCAGACGATGATAGGTTCTTCTAGTATACCATATCAAGGCACATTCGATGGTCAAAAGTATACGTTGACCGTGAATCTGCTTGATGAAGGCCAAGTAGCTCCTTTCCGTTATGTTCAAGGTGCAACTATTCAAAATCTGCGTGTGAAAGGCAAGATTGAAGCTACAAAAGTTGCTGTTGGTGGTATTATTGCTACTGTCTTAAGTGGTGCCACAACAACTTTAAGCCATTGTTGGTCTTCTTCACAATTAGCCTCAGGAACAACAGAGACCGAACAGAATACAATAGGTGGATTTGTTGCAGGTAGTGAAGCAGAGTTGATTTTTGAGGATTGCTTATTCGATGGAAAGATTGACGAGAAAAATTACAGATATAATGGCGGATTTGTGGCTATTATGCTTAATAATTTGACGATCCGTAATAGCCTTAATGTAGGAGAGTATACGTCAGTCTCCCAATGGGCAAATTGGAATGGAACATTCTACCGTCCAGACCAGATGACTCATACGGCAACTCTTGAAAATGTATATTACAAGAATGTATATGGTACCGCTCAAGGAACGCAGGCTACAAGTACTCAACTGTCGGATGGCACAACGACAGGACTATTACAGAACGGTCGTTCTGAGGAAATATGGGTACAAGGAGATGCTAATCCCGTGCTGTTGTTCAATGGTGTGACCGCTAAAGTAGCTACGCCAACCTTCTCGTGGAGAAATGACGAGTTGACGATGAGTTGTACTACGGAGGGTGCTGCAATCATGTACCTGATGTCGGACGAGGATACCAATGGTGATGGTGTTGTCACTGATGCAGACTATAAGCAGTATAGCGCACCTATCGAGGTGAAGCGGGATGTATTCATCAAGGCTCTTGCCATCAAGGAGGGTATGGTGACATCAGATACCATTTCGCTCGACTATCCCTATCAGGCTTGGAGCCGTCTATATGATGTTTGTATTTATGGACGCAATATTATAGAACGGGCTTCGAGGAGCTCGAGAGTTCCCGAGCAGATGAGGATCGAGGCGGAGACATATATAACAGTGGCTCTCGACTTATATTCACAGCGTACCGCCAGCCGTGATGAAGTGGAGGATATAACCAGCAGACTGGCGTACATCCTGAGTGAAATCGAGCGCATGATGGAAATTCAGGCATCGTACTCGAATGGTGTTCTGTATATCGAAGGTAATACTACGCTGACTGAGGCACTACAGAAATTCTCAGGCAGCAGTCTGGAAAAGATGACTGCTATCGTTTCGACCAGCAGTGAGCCGATTACCAACAACGAATTGCTGACTATCACTAATCCCAACCTGCTTATTTATGTCAAATCTGATTCTTTGGCTCCTGCCGACCGCAATAACATCATTGTCGATGGTTTTGCGAAGAATATCGTACTGACCGATGTGGCACAGGGCAATAATGACTTCTACTGTCCGCAGGCCTTCACGGCAGAGGCTATCAGTTATACACGCGAGTTCAAGCAGCAGACCCAGATTGGTGTCAGCCGTGGTTGGGAGACTATCGCTCTGCCGTTCACCGTTCAGACCATTACCCACGAACAGCGTGGCGTCATCGCTCCGTTTGGCAATACGGCAAGCAATACCCACTTCTGGCTGCGTCGTCTTACCAGCAATGGTTTGCAGGCAGTTCCGACGATAGAAGCCAATACGGCTTACCTCATCAGTATGCCTAACTCTGAGGAATACGTTGCTGAGTACAACTTGCCAGGACGTGTAACCTTCTCGGCTGAGAACGCCACTGTTCCTATGACAGAGATTGTGAAGGACGAGAGTGCAGATTATGTCATGACTCCTTGCTTCACGAATGCGGCTGCTAAGCAGGGTATTTATGTTCTGAACGTTGGTGAGCAGCGTAGTGGCTATCCAGAAGGCAGTATCTTCGAGAGCAACTACCGTGCGGTACTCCCCTTCCAGGCTTATGTGGAGCATAAGGGCTCTAACCCAGCTCCTCCATACTTCATCGTTGGCGACCTGGGTGGCGACACGACAGGCATTGACGCTACGCTAGTGAATAGTGAAAGAGTGAATAGTGAAGCATGGTATACCCTTGATGGACGCAAGCTGCAAGGCAAGCCAACTCAGAAGGGCGTATATATCACAAATGGTAAGAAGGTAATTATAAAATAAGGAATGAAGAAAAGACTGATTTTCGTATTATTCGCACTCGTTGCTCTGACTGCTTCCGCACAAACTTGGGAGCAGGTCAGGGACAGCGAAGACTACATCTATGGTGAAGGCTGGGGCTCCACTGTGACGGAGGCTGACAAACAGGCGCTGGCTAACCTTATTGGTAAGATAGCCACTAACGTTCAGGGTGAGTCGCACAGCTCATTGAAGACACAGAACAGCAACGGTCAGTTGAATGAGGAGTCGCAGTTCTCACAGACAGTAAGTACCTATTCGCAGGCCACGCTGACCAACACCCAACAGAAGGTGCTGAAGAATGAGCCCGATGCCTATGTGGTGCGCTGGATCAAAAAGTCGGAGATTGAGAAGATTTTCGAGGCCCGCAAACGTAAGGCGCTCGACTTGATTGAGACCGCTGTGCGTGCTGAGAAGAAAGGTAAGGTAGACGATGTGTTGCGCAATTACTACTGGGCGCTGACGCTGTTGAAGTCGTTGCAGTATCCCAATGAGGTGACCTATACCGACGAGGACGGCAAGGAGCACGTATGCACCAACTGGTGTAAGGAGAAGATAGATGATACCTTCTACGAACTGAAGACCATCTACGACAGCCGCGAAGGCAATGATATCCGTCTGGCCATCACCTATAAGGGAAAACCCGTCAATAGTGTCGATTATAAGTTCTGGGACGGACAGACGTGGAGTGCTGTCTATAGTGCCAAGGATGGCTGGGGTGTCTTGGAACTGGCTCCTGGCTTCGATGGCTCACAAGTGCAGATGAAGTATGAGTACGAATATGCCGGTGAGGCCAAGATTGACAATGAAGTCGAGATGGTGCTCAATGCCGTGAAGGGTACTCCTATGCCGAAGGCTTACACCAACGTCATGCTGAAGAGCAATGAGAAGAAGAAGGAGCGCGAGGCCCGTATGGAGATGATGCAGAGTCAGTCGTTCACCACCAATGAGGTGTCGATAGCTCCTCCCAAGCCTATCGAGAAGAATGTCAATGCTTATAAGAATGCTATCGAGAAGATGGTAGCAGCCGTGAAGCAGAAGAACTACGACTCTGCTCGCGACCTCTTTACATCGGTAGGCTGGAGCATGTTCACCAAACTGATGAAATATGGTAAGGCTAAGGTGCTTGATTCGCAGAACATCCGTTTCTTGGAGTCGGAAGATGGTATCGTTGAGCGTGGACTGCGCATGTCGTTCTCGTTTAATTCTGGTGGTCGTGCCACGTTTGTCGAGGATATTGTGCTGACATTTAATAAGGAACAGAAGATTGACAACATCTCCTTTGGACTGGGTAAGACCGCAGAGGATGACATTTTGAACAAGGGTGTTTGGGATGAGAAGTCGCGCTTGGCCATCATGAATTTCCTCGAGAACTACAAGACGGCCTACGCCCTGAAACGCTTGGATTACATCCGCTCTATCTTCGACGATGATGCCGTTATCATCACGGGTTCGGTTGTTAGTAAGGCCAACAGTGTAACAAATAGGGAGAATCAATCGTCTATTAGTCAAGAGGGCAATCATATCATCAAGATGAACCGTCAGACGAAGGATCAATATCTGGCCTCTCTGAAGCGCTGTTTCGAGCGCAACGAGTTTGTGAACATCCGCTTCTCCGACAATGATGTCAAGAAGATGGGTGCTGGTGGCGAATCGTATGGTATCCAGATTCAGCAGGACTACTATTCGTCAACCTACGGCGATAAAGGCTATCTGATGCTGTTGGTAGATATCAATGAACCTAAGAAACCGCTTATCAAACTGAGAACATGGCAACCGGAGAAGGATCCGAATTTCGGACTCTATGAACCCGGCGACTTTTAAGCGCTTCGCTAGTGAACAGTGAATAGTGAACAGTGAATAGTATAACTAATTAAATGATAGAATTATGAAAACAATGAAATTTTTAGCAGTGTTGGTAATGCTCTCCTTGTCAATGGGAGTATCTGCTCAGAATGCTTTGCAGAAAAAGGTAAAGGAAAACAAGGCCGCCTTGAAGGAGAAAGCTTCTAAGGATGCTAAGAAGGAGGCAAAGCGTTTGCAAAAGGAAGGTTGGACGGTATCTCCTGGTGGACTGCCCTTGGAGAAGCAGGTTGACCGTCTTTATATGTTCTTGGAAGACTATGACGACGACATGGAACCCGTTTATGTTGATGGTGAGGGTCGTTCTATAGCAGAGAACTTTGCTGCTGCCCAGATTCAGGCTACAGAGCTGGCTCGTATGAACATCGCCAGTAAGATCAGTTCTGAGGCTACGGGTATCGTTGACAACATGGTTGCCAACAAGATGCTGGCTGACGATCAGGCTGCCTCTATCACTACGACACTGGTTGAGAATAAGAGCATCTTCTCGCAGAAGCTGGGTCGTGTGCAGACTCCTTTGACAGTAACTCGCGAACTGAAGAATAAGAATAAGGAAGTGATGGTTCGCATGGTAACCAAAGTATCTTCTATCAAGGAGATTGCCAAGGAGGCCGTTCGTGCTGAATTAGAGAAAGAAGGCAAGGAGCTGAGCGAAGAGTTAAAGGCTTATTTCGGTAAGGATTAATGGATAAACTCTGGAGATACTTCGCTGTTACGTGTCTCGCGTTTGGTATCGTGGGAATCTACGTGCTGGCGGCTTTCAACCTGAAAGTCTTCAACCCTGTGGCTGAAATCCTGGAGGACTATTCGTTTACCGATTTCTATTATAAGTTGCTCGACACAGGCGAACGGGAAACCAGTCGTATCGTGACTATTGTCGATATGACGGAGCTGAGAAAACGCCGCGATTTTGCCCAGTTGTTCATGGAGGTGGATGCACTCCACCCCAAGGCAGTGGGTGTCGATGTGGTGTTCGAAGGCTATAAGGAAGAAGACCTTGAGGGCGATACACTGTTGGCAAATACCGTTAAACAGCTTCATAACTTCGTGTTCTCCTATAAGATTATTGATGCCGAGAGCATGGAGGGCGAGACGGTACATTCATTCTTTACGCCCAGCGACAGTGTCAATGAAGGCTTCACCAACATGCCTCGCCAACTCTATGGTGGCATGAAGCGTGCGGTCAGCGTCGGACGTGAACTTGGTGGCAAGGTGGTTCCATCGTTCATCAAGAAAGTAGTTGACCTCTATGCTGAGCAGGAGGTAGTGCCCTTGTCTGAGAAGAATATCAATATCAACTTCTCACCAAAGGAGTATCATATCGTGCCTTACGATTCCATTCTCGAGAATCGCGATTGGATAGAGGATCATCTGGTGCTTATCGGTGCTATGACTGAAGAAGGCGACATGCACTATACCCCCCAGGGCAAGATTGCTGGTGTAGAGCTGTTGGCCTATGCTGCAGAAACGATGCTCCGTCAGTCTGAGATTAAGCACGCCTCTACAGGCGTTACAGTGGTGGCCTCGTTCATCATCGTATTCCTGTCTGTAATCCTGCTGTCTTACTATAAGAGCTTCACTACCAAGAAGAAGACGTTGTTCCGAGTTATCTTCGGAGCCTCACTGATACGAGGTCTGCTGATTGCAGGATGGTTGTCGCTGATAGTTTGGATTACCTTCATCCTCTTCTGCAGTTACAACTACAGCATCAGTCTGGCCTTTGCCATGTCGTCTATTGCACTTATTTACATGGCAGAGAATCTGTATGATGTTATTAAGACCTTAAGTGTATTTAATAAGGAGAAGAAAAATGAATCATAAGAAATTATTAGCGTTTTGCATACTCCTGCTTATGCCCTTGCTAGCAATGGCCAAGGGCGAGGCAGCCAAGTATGTGGTTTCCAAGGTAAGTGGTCGTGTTGAGGTGATTGACGCCAAGGGAAAGCGCCAAGTGGATAAGGGCGATGTCCTTACGGGCGACGTTACGCTGAATGTATCTTTCACTGGCTCTATTACGCTGTTGGCTGAGGATGGCGACAAGCAGTATGTCATCAATTCCCCAGGTAAGGCCAAGTTGGATTCGTTCCTGGCTGATAAGCGCAATACCGTGTTGACGCTGACCAAGGACTATGTCAAGTCTGTTGTGGCCCAGTTGCGCAAAGACAAGACGGTGAAGTCGCGTCGCCACAGCGATCCTGCCACTGTTACCCGTGAGATTATTATCAAGGACTCTACATTGTTGGAGGTGGAGGTTGATTCCGTACCTTGTGAAAAAGAACATTAAAACATCAGAACTATGAAAAAGTTGATAGTCATTTTCCAGTTGCTGATGCTTGTGCTCGTGGTTCCTGCACAGGCTCAGAATCAGAAGAAAGACTTCCGTAAGGACTTCGAGGCTTTCAAGAAGAAGGCCAAGAAGGAGTATGCTGACTTCCGTAAACAGGCTCTTGCTGAGTACACCAAGTTTGTTCGCGAGGCTTGGGAGGAGTTTGGCGCAGAGCCTCCTGTTGCCATTCCTGAGGAAGAAAAGGTAGAACCGATGGTAGTTCCAGGCTATGAGGAAGAAACGGCAGGTTTCTTCAGCAAGCTGTTTGGTGGTGGCGACAAGAAGGATAAGAAGGCACAGAAGGAAAAGGAGAAGCAGGAGAAGGAAAAGAAAAAGATGGCCAAGCGTGAGAAGTCGAATAAGATACTTCCCGTGGCAACCGTTGTGCCCGCTCCCGCTCCAGCTACTAAGCAACCCCAGCCTTTGGCAAAGGTTGAACAGACCAGCGATCCTAATCCTTACTATAAGTTCGATGTCTTCGGCACAGAGTGTAAGGTCCGCATGGGCAACAATTGCCGTTTCACTCTTCCTGGTGTCTCTGGCGATGAGGTGGCTGATGCCATCACTCAGTTCACCAAGCCTCAGTTCGACAATATGCTCTACGACTGCTTGGAGGAGCGTAAGGCTCATAACTTCTCAGACTGGGCTTACTATCAGATGTTGCTTGCGCTGACCAATAAGTTCTATGGCAACCATACCAACGAGGCTACCCTTGCATTGGCTTTCCTCTATTCGCAGTCAGGCTATAAGATGCGTATGGCTCACGATGGAAAGACGCTCTACATGATTGTGGCCAGCCAGTATAATATGTTTGGTAAGTCCTACTTCTATGTAGATGGCGAGTGGTATTATCTGCTGGAGAATATCAAGGATGGCGATAAACTGAATATCTGCAAGGCCAAATTCCCCAAGGAGAGTGCTATGTCGCTGCAGATGAATGCACGTCAGGACTTTGCAGAAAGACCCGTCAACGAGCGTACCATCACTTCGTTGAAGAATCCAGACTTCAGCTTCACCCTTCATTCCAATAAGAACTATATCGATTTCTTCGATACCTATCCCGCTTCTTATACCGGTGGCAACTTTATGAGTCGTTGGGCCATGTATGCCAACACTCCGTTGGAGAAGGGTATTACAGAGCAGCTCTATCCCCAGATGCGTGCCAAGCTGAAGGGAATGACTCCCCTGGAGCAGGTACAGCAATTGCTTTGGTGGGTTGAGGGTAAGACCGATATCAAGATGACCAATCCTAATCAGGGCTGTTTCCTCTATGCCTACGACGATGATGTCTGGGGGCGCGACCGTGCTTTCTTTGGTGAGGAGACCTTCTTCTATCCCTATTGCGACTGTGAAGACCGCGCTATCCTGCTGTCCCACTTGGTTCGCGACCTCGTAGGACTGGATGTCGTACTGGTTTACTATCCTGGTCACTTGGCAATGGCCGTTGAGTTCAAGGAGAATGTGCAAGGCGCAGGCTATATGCTTAATGGACGTAAGTTCACCGTTTGCGACCCCACTTACATTGGAGCCGATGTGGGCGAGGAAATGCCTAACGTTGCAGGCAAGGGTGCCAACGTCATCCTGCTGAAGCGCGAATCGTAAACGCAATAAACAAATAGAAAAGGGACTTCACGTGTAGTCCCTTTTTTATTTGACATTAATACTCTGGGGCCATTCGCATGGCAAAATTTGCTAGTACACGTAGAAAAAATTGTTGGTACACGTACCAGCAATTGTTAGTACACGTACCAGCAATTGAAAATAAATCGGCATTTATTTTGTATTTCGCTCAATTTGCACTACCTCTGAGACTTCGTCTCTAAGGTTCTTTGACCTAAAGGTGCAAAGCGGTAAACCGAGCGCTTTCGTTCGAAAATAAAAATAAAAACGAGTTTTTCTTTTGTATTTTGCTCACTTATTCGTACCTCTGAGACTACGTCTCGAAGGTAGGCTGCATCTCGGAAATGAAAATAAATCATAATTTATTTTGCATTTCGCTCAATTTGCACTACCTTTGCAGCATATTTGAGAGAATGTATAGCTATATATAATATAATAAGGTATAAAAGGAAACAATGGAATTGGACGCACTGACCGCCATATCGCCTATTGACGGACGTTACAGGAACAAGACAGAAGAATTGGCAGGATATTTTTCAGAGTATGCTTTGATTCGCTACCGAGTACGTGTGGAGATCGAGTATTTCATCACGCTTTGTGAACTCCCATTGCCTCAATTGGAGGATTTTGACCATAACCTGTTTGAATCGCTTCGAGATATCTATCGTAACTTCACGGAGCAGGATGCTGCCCGTGTGAAGGAGATTGAGAAAACGACCAACCACGACGTGAAGGCCGTAGAGTATTTCATCAAAGAACAGCTGGATAAGATTGGCGACTTTGAGAAATACAAGGAGTTCATTCACTTTGGCTTGACTTCGCAGGACATCAACAACACCAGCGTACCTCTTTCTATCAAGGAGGCACTGGAGCAGGTGTACTATCCTGTGGTGGAAGAACTGATAGAGCAGCTGAACGACTATGCTGAGCAGTGGAAGAATGTGCCCATGTTGGCCAAGACCCACGGACAGCCTGCTTCTCCTACTCGTCTGGGCAAGGAAATCATGGTTTATGTCTATCGTCTGGAAGAGCAGTTGCGCGGACTGAAGGATACGCCGATTACCGCTAAGTTTGGTGGCGCTACGGGTAACTATAATGCTCACCATGTAGCTTATCCCCAGTATGATTGGCGCGAGTTCGGCAATCAGTTTGTCAGCGAGAAGCTGGGATTGGAGCGTGAGCAGTGGACTACCCAGATTTCGAACTACGACTGGCTGGGTGCCATCTTTGATGCTATGCGTCGCATCAATACCATTATCATTGACTTGGATCGTGACTTCTGGATGTATATCTCTATGGAATACTTCAAGCAGAAGATTAAGGCTGGCGAGGTAGGTTCGAGTGCAATGCCCCATAAGGTGAACCCCATCGACTTTGAGAATTCTGAGGGTAACATGGGTATGGCCAATGCTGTGCTGGGATTCTTGGCACAGAAATTGCCCGTAAGCCGTTTGCAGCGTGACTTGACAGACTCAACGGTATTGCGCAATGTCGGTGTGCCTATGGGTCACGCCATGATTGCCATTCAGAGCACACTGAAAGGATTGCGCAAGCTGATTCTCAACGAGACGAAGTTGCAGGAAGACCTGGATAACACATGGGCTGTTGTGGCTGAGGCTATTCAGACCATTCTGCGCCGTGAGGCCTATCCGCATCCTTATGAGGCACTGAAGGCTTTGACGCGTACCAACCAGAAAATGACGGAGCAGACCATCCATGAGTTTATTCAGGGCTTGGAGGTCAGCGACGAAGTGAAGGAGGAATTGATGGCTATTACGCCAATGAATTATACAGGAATTTAATTAAGAGACTTTTAATACATTATCAACAACACAAACAGAGAGCCGTGAGGCGCTCCTTAAAAACAAAAAAGAAAAATTATGGAATTCGAAAACGAAAAGAAAAACGAAGAGCTCTCTAACGAGCAGCAAAACACAGCAGGTCACGAGGGTGGCTATCAGGGTTATCGTCCAGGACGCTCACCACGTCCACGTATTCATCAACCACGTCCCTACAACGCACAGGGAGGATTCAATCGTAATCAGAATCAAGACGAGGGTGGATTCCGCCCTGAGGGCTTTGGCGCAGGTTTACAGAGTGCGGCTCCTCAGCGTGGAGGTTATCGTCCTCGTAACAACTATAACAGCGAGGGTGGCTATCAGCCTCGTCCTCGTCAGCAGTATGGACAGCAGGGTGGTTATCAGCCCCGTCCCCGTTACAATCAGCCTCAGGAGGGTGAGGGAGGTTATGCTCCACAGCGCGGTGGCTACGGTCGTCCCCAGCAGGGTGGCTATGGTCGTCCTCAGCAGGGTGGTTACGGTCGTCCTCAGCAGGGTGGCTACGGTCGTCCTCAGCAGGGTGGCTATGGTCGTCCTCAGCAGGGAGGCTACGGTCGTCCCCAACAGGGTGGCTATGGTCGTCCCCAGCAGGGTGGTTATGGCAAGCCTTACGGAGCAACTCCTTATAAGAAGGGCCCACGTCAGCATACCCCAGGCTACGATCCCAATGCTAAGTATAGCATGAAGAAGCGCATTGAGTATAAGGAGGAGAACTTCGATCCCAATGAGCCAATTCGTCTGAACAAGTTCCTGGCTAACGCTGGTGTTTGCAGTCGTCGTGAGGCTGATGAGTTCATCCAGGCAGGTGTTGTCACCGTTAATGGTGAGATTGTTACCGAGTTGGGTACAAAGGTACTGCGCACTGATGAGGTGAAGTTCCACGATCAGCCTGTAACCATGGAGAAGAAGGTATATGTATTGCTGAACAAGCCCAAGGACTACGTAACAACTAGCGACGATCCTCAGCAGCGTAAGACCGTAATGGACCTCGTGAAGAACGCTTGTCCTGAGCGCATCTATCCTGTTGGTCGTCTGGACCGTAACACTACGGGTGTGCTGCTGTTGACCAACGATGGTGACTTGGCTTCTAAGTTGACACATCCTAAGTTCCTGAAGAAGAAGATTTATCACGTACATCTTGATAAGGCTGTTACTGCTCATGATATGCAGCAGATTGCCGAGGGTATCACCCTTGACGATGGTGAGATTAAGGCTGACGCTATTGAATACGCTAGCGACACCGACAAGAAGCAGGTTGGTATCGAGATTCACTCTGGTAAGAACCGTATCGTACGTCGTATCTTCGAGAGCCTGGGTTACAAGGTTACCAAGCTCGACCGCGTACAGTTTGCCGGACTGACCAAGAAGAATGTTCGTCGTGGCGACTGGCGTTACCTCACCGAGGAGGAAGTTGACCGTCTGCGCATGGGTGCTTATGAGTAATCCTTTGAACTTTGAACTTTGATTTTTGAACTTTATGATTACTCTATAGGGTTCAGTTTCAGGGTTCACAGTTCAGGATAAAACATTTCATAAAGTTCAAAGCTCAAAAATCAAAGTTCAAAGATAAATGAAAAGAACAAAGATAATTGATGTGCTGAAAAGCACAGAATATGGTAAGGAGGTTTGTGTAAAAGGCTGGGTGCGTACCCACCGTTCGTCGAAGGCCGTTGACTTCATTGCGCTGAACGATGGTTCTACCATCAAGAACGTGCAGGTGGTTGTTGACCCCACGAAGTTCGACGAGCAATTGCTGAAGGACATCACCACAGGTGCCTGCATCTGTGCCGAGGGTACGCTCGTGGAGAGTCAGGGTGCAGGTCAGTCTTCAGAGATTCAGGCCACCAAGTTGGAGGTCTATGGACTCTGTGGCAACGACTATCCCATGCAGAAGAAGGGTCAGAGCTTCGAGGTGATGCGCAAGAACGCCCACATGCGTCTGCGTACCAATACCTTTGGTGCCGTGATGCGCATTCGCCACAATATGGCAATGGCCATCCACACCTATTTCCACGAGCACGGCTTCTTCTACTTCCACACTCCGCTGATTACTGCATCAGACTGTGAGGGAGCAGGCAATATGTTCCAGGTAACCACCAAGAACCTCTACGACCTGAAGAAGGATGAGCAAGGCAAGATTATCTACGATGACGACTTCTTTGGCGAGCAGACCTCGCTGACCGTTTCTGGTCAGTTGGAGGGCGAGCTGGGTGCTACGGCCCTGGGTGCTATCTACACCTTCGGTCCTACGTTCCGTGCTGAGAATTCGAATACCCCTCGCCACTTGGCTGAGTTCTGGATGGTAGAGCCTGAGGTTGCTTTCCTGGATCAGGAAGAGCTGATGGACCTCGAAGAGGACTTCATCAAGTACTGTGTACGCTGGGCTTTGGATAACTGTAAGGACGACCTGCAGTTCCTGAACCAGATGATTGACAAGACCTTGATTGAGCGTCTGGAGGGTGTCCTCAAGGAGACCTTCGTGCGCCTGCCTTATACTGAGGGTATCAACATCCTGCAGGAGGCTATCAAAAACGGTAAGAAGTTCGAGTTCCCCTGCAACTGGGGCGACGACCTTGCTTCAGAGCACGAACGCTACTTGGTGGAAGAACACTTCAAGAAGCCCGTTATCATGACCGACTATCCCCGTGCCTTCAAGTCGTTCTACATGAAGCAGAACGAAGAGCAGGGTGAGGGTAGTGTAGGCTACAAGGGTGCTATTGCTCCAGGTCCTACCATGCAGGGTACCGACGTGCTGTTCCCACAGATTGGTGAGATTATCGGTGGTTCCGTCCGTGAGGAAAGTTATGATAAGCTGATGGGTGAGATTGAGCGTCGTCAGATGGACATGACCCATCTGTGGTGGTATCTCGACACCCGCAAGTGGGGTTCATGTCCTCACGCAGGTTTCGGTCTCGGTTTCGAGCGTCTTATCCTGTTCGTTACAGGTATGCAGAACATTCGTGACGTGATACCTTTCCCACGTACTCCAAAGTCTGCAGAGTTCTAAACCAAGTCTATTCCATTATCTGAAATAGTGATCAGTCGGCGACGGTATAAGTCGCCGACTGCTTTTTTATATACCTTCTTTGATACTTTAAAGCGTTCGGCAATTTCCTCGGCATCACTCTTGTCGCCCAAATCGCAATGCCCACCGTTTTCTTGCAGATAACGCAGCAATTCCTCTGAGAAATCCAGTGCCCGTTCATAGCCACTATGCTTCTGATAACGTTCCACCTTGGCTGTTGCCATCAGACGATGTGTCTTCTCATCCTCCATGATATAGACATAGTAGCGCTGTCCTTTCTGCATGCGCTGTTTCTGCTCACGGAACGGACAAAACAGGTCCTTCATCAGCCCCCAATTCAAGAATGCTCCGTATTCATTCGTCCAGGCACACTCCAACCATGCAAACTCGCCCACTTTGGCCAATGGATGCAAGGTAGTAGCAATCAGTTTCTCATCTTGGTCGAGATAAAGGAACACCTCAATTTTCTGTCCCACCTTTGCTCCTTCGGGCACGTAACGGGTAGGGAGCAGTATCTCGCCATCGTCGCCTCCGTCAAGATACATGCCGAAGTCCACGCGCTTTACTATCTTCAGGGTATTGTAGTCGCCAAGCTTAATCATTGTCTTCTTCTGTTTTTTCTGGGTTTTCTAGATTCTCAAGACCATCTTGATTATCTAGAGGTTCTAGATTTTCAAGGATACCATCTCGCATGTGAATGGTGCGGTCGGTGATAGATGCCAACTGCTCATCGTGGGTAACAATGACAAAGGTCTGTCCGAACTTATCGCGCAAATCGAAGAACAATTGATGCAATTCCTCCTTGTTCTTTGAATCCAGCGAACCACTGGGCTCATCAGCCAAAATCACGGCAGGGTTGTTTACCAAAGCACGGGCCACGGCTACGCGCTGTTTCTCACCACCACTCAGTTCGTTGGGCTTATGGTGGGCACGATCGCTCAATCCCATAAATTGCAACAACTCCTCCGCACGCTGCTTGGCAGCCTTATGACTCGTTCCTGCAATGTAGGCTGGTATCATGATGTTTTCTAATGCCGTAAACTCAGGCAACAGCTGGTGAAACTGGAAAACAAAACCAATGTGGCGATTGCGGAAATCAGCCAGCTTTTTTTGTGACAGCTTGGTTACGTCGACGGAATCGATGAACACAGTGCCAGCATCGGGACGGTCCAATGTACCGATAATTTGCAGCAGGGTGGTCTTTCCTGCACCACTGGGACCAACAATACTCACCACCTCGCCTTTCTCAATGTTGAGGTCAATGCCTTTCAGCACTTCCAGTGAGCCGAAACTTTTCTTTATGCCTTTTATTTCTATCATTTCCTGTGCTTATTAATCCATTGTAGAATAGCATCGTAGATACTGCTCTCCTCCTGGTGCTGTGCAGCCGTGAAGGTCATGCTCTCCTCCTTCTGTATACCATATTGGTCGGGGAAGATTATCATGATATTCTTACCAGAGAAGTGTTTCATCAACTCGTTAGGCAACCTATCCAGTGCGTTTTTATAGGAGATAGTACCCTTACGAGCAGTAATCACTACGAACATATGATCCTCGCTCACCTGCTCAGCCAGCTTCGGCAACTCGTTCCAGTGAGCCATAAATGTGTATTCCGCTCTGACGTTTGTATGGTGATTGTTGATATATTCCCTGATAAGTTCCAACGATTCCTCTCGTCCATGGAATTGTATCCGGCAATCCAGATTGCTGGCCATTCTCGCCAATCGCTCCAGCCAACGGTGGAAGCCCGGTTCGAACTCTGCCCTGCTCGGAACCACTACTTGTATGCGACGGAGCGTATTCAGAGGTTGTACGAAGCGCGTCAGCACAATCTGCCTATTCAGTCCGTTATACAGACTTTGTATGAAGTCACCCCAGAACTTCGGGTTTATCTCGGTATGAACGTGCATACCCATAATGATTTCCGAGGCGGCAAACTCGCGGAAGGCATGTTTGATGCCATTGGCTATGTTCGTAGCCAGTCTTACCTGCGTCTGCATCCTGACATCTATCGAACTGGCTCGTTGTTGCAACATCTCCAGCAGCCTGATTCCCTGTTCACGATGTTGGTTGGCCGCTTTGTCGTCATAAACCACATTCAGCGCCACCATCTCTCTCTTCAGTTTCGGGTTGCGCATCATGATGGCAAGTTCCAGCAATTGGGGCGCAATATCAGGGTACTTTACACAAAGCAGAATCTTCTCATCGTCAGCCTCTTTCTTATTCGGATTCCATTGTGCTTTCTCGCGCAGAATGATTTGCTTGGCTGCATGCTCTGTCATCATGGTGCTGACGATGCAGGTAATTAGAATCATGATAACCACACCGTTCAGCATCTCGTTGTTCACAAGATACACCCCAGGACTAATTTCCAGTCGCATACCCACCATCACCATGGCAATGGCACCAGCAGCGTGTGCACACGTCAGACCGAACATCATGTGGCCCGACGATTTTGGCAATCGGAACAACAGACTGGAGAAATAAGCAGCTACCGCTTTTCCGAAAGTTCCGAAGAAAGCTATCAGGGCTACCACCCACAACATGTGAGTACCCTCAAACAGGGTGCTTACGTTGATGAGCATTCCCACACCTATCAGGAAGTAGGGGATGAAAATGGCATTACCCGTAAACTCAATGCGATTCATCAGCGGCGAAACGTGCGGTATATACCTATTTAATATAAGACCCGCAATAAAGGCGCCCACGATACCCTCTACACCAATGGCTTCCGAACAAGCTGCCGATAGGAACATCACGGAGAGCACATAGATAAACTGCATCACCGCGTCACTATAGCGACGCAGGAAATAGCGTGTGGCCTTCGGAATCAGCCAGATACAACCTGCATAGAACAAGAAGAACTTCAGCAGGAATCCTATCCAGAAGCCAAAGCCTACATCTTCGCCATACGATGCTGCCAATGCTGCCAACATCAATAGTGCCATGAACAGCGAAAGCATGGACGACCCAACGCTGAGCATCACGCTGGAATCACGTTGCAGTCCGTAACGCGAGATGATAGGGTAGGCTATCAGGGTGTTTGATGCCATGATGCATCCCAGTAGGAACGACGCTGTTGACGAATAATGCAACCACCACATGGCCATCATATAGGTCAGTATCAATGGGATAAAACACGTCAGTAGTCCGAAATAAAGGAATCGGCGCGTGTTCTTCTTCACACTCTCCAAATCCATCTCCAGTCCCGCCAGGAACATGATGTAGAGCAATCCCACCTTGCCAAACAACTCGAACGACGAGTCGCGCGACAGAATGTTCAGACCGTGTTCGCCTATCAACATGCCCGCCAGCACCATTCCGATGATATGCGGAATACGCAACTTACCCATGATAATAGGGGCAAGCAAGATGATAAGCAGCACCACGAAGAAAATCAGCGTGGGACTCTCTATGGGGAAATATGAACTTAAAATCAGCATTTCGCTTGCAAAGTTAGTAATTTTCTGAAAATTATTGCTATCTTTGCAGCCGGAAATTGAATTAACAAGAAAATTAGACTTATGAAAGTAGCAATTGTGGGCGCCTCAGGTGCCGTAGGTCAGGAGTTTTTGAGACTCCTCGACGAGAGAAATTTCCCCATGGACGAATTGGTGTTGTTTGGCTCAGAGCGTAGTGCTGGTACCAAATATACCTTCCGTGGTAAGGAGCTGACGGTAAAACTGCTCCAGCACAACGACGACTTCAAGGATGTTGATATTGCCTTCACCTCTGCAGGTGCCGGCACCTCGAAGGAGTTTGCTGAGACCATCACTAAGTATGGTGCTGTGATGATTGACAACTCCAGCGCTTTCCGTATGGACAACGATGTACCCTTGGTTGTTCCCGAGTGTAATGCCGAAGATGCTCTGAAGCGTCCTCGTGGCATCATTGCCAATCCTAACTGTACCACCATTATGATGGTTGTAGTGCTCCAGCCTCTGGAGAATATCTCACACATCAAGCGCATCCACGTTTCTTCTTATCAGAGTGCTTCTGGTGCTGGTGCCGCTGCAATGGCCGAATTGCAACAGCAGTATAAGGAGATGGTTGAGACGGGCGAGGTGAAGACCATCAAGAAGTTCCCCCATCAGTTGGCTTACAATGTCATTCCTCAGATTGACGTCTTCCAGCCCAATGGCTATACCAAGGAAGAGATGAAGATGTATAACGAGACACAGAAGATTATGCATACCGACGCCAAGTGCTCGGCTATGTGTGTCCGCGTTTCTTCTCTGCGCTCTCACTCAGAGTCTGTATGGATTGAGACCGAGCGCCCCATCAGCGTTGAGGAGGCTCAGAAGGCTATCGCTGCAGCTCCTGGTTGTACGCTGGTCGACGACCCCAGCACTTTGACTTATCCTATGCCTCTCGAGACTGCTGGTAAGGACGATGTCTTCGTAGGTCGTGTGCGTAAGGACCTCTCTGACGAGAATGGTCTTACCTTCTGGCTCTCTGGCGACCAGATTCGCAAGGGTGCTGCTCTGAATGCCGTTCAGATTGGCGAATACCTCATTAAAGTTGGTGATGTTAAATAATAAAGAAAAGCGCTCAGTATTGAGCGCTTTCTTTATTTAATAATGTATTTCTTTCCGTTCTGGATATAAAAACCTTTCTCTGGTTTGCTTTGCAAACGGCGACCTTGCAGGTCGTAATATACATCGGATATTGATGCTTTGCGAGTAATATCACTGATGCCAGAAGGGTTGTTGCTGTTTTTTTGTAGTTTGCCACTTGCCCAGATGTCAATGTAGCCCACCCCTCCGCTATACGGTATGTTTGGACTGACAGCGGCATAGATTTGTTGTGTCTTGGGCAGTTCAAAGACGGCATCTGCGCTGCTCTGCCAGTTGCTCCAGAGTGTCATTCCCTCCAACTTTTGGATCTCCGTATTTTCTGACAGCAGATAGATGTAACGATGGTTTTCGTCAACAGGTGCTCCCCCTATGGCATACTGCGTGTCCTGGTACTCCTGGATTGAGGCTGGTTTTTCTGCATTCAAAACCCACCCAAGTCGAATGTTGTCACCTTCTGTTTCAATGTTTATCTTCCAGTCCATCGGATAAGCTTTGCTGCTTCTTGTAAAGAACTGGTCGGTATGGCATTCCAGATAGGTTTTGTCGGAAGAGAGGGTTGCCGTAAATGTGATGACTTCTGTTCCGCCTTCAAAGGGACTGGCTGTCAATTTCCACTTTCCTGTCAGTTGGTTTTTCTGAGCAAAGGCTGTAGAAAGGAATGTTGCGAAAAGTAGGGTAAATAATATTTTCTTCATTTTTACGATATTGTTAGAATGTACACCCCACCGCAACGGACAATTGTGTATGCTGTTGACCATTGAGGTAGGCGTTGGTTTCATTAGACTTTCTATGGTGAATGCCGAGGGTGGCATGGGTCCTCAGATGGGTACCTGGGAAGATGAAGGCATATTTTGCTTTGGCTCCTATCTCATATTGAGCAGCTGTCAGGTAGAGATATTCCTGTTGGAGGAAAGCCTCCATCGTTGCAGGTTGCTGACTAGCGGTGTTCACAAAAGCTCCGTCTTCATAAGGCTCGCCCGAACCTTTCTGAAAAGCACCTGTCAGCAAGAATGACCAAACGCCTTTGGTTGTCACTAGGTTATAGGCGGCGCTGAGACTGACCTTATTGCTGCTCAGTTTCTGTTGACGGAAGAATGGATAGAGATAGACTGTCTGGCGACGTTGCATCCATTGGTAGGCAGCAGTCAGTGACCAAATGGGAAGTTCGTGGCGAATGCCCCAGTGTGCAGTGTAACCTAGTTGCACATCCTGCCAGCGTTTGTCTGCAGTCTCTGTGGGGTCGTAATATTCGTAATAGGTGGCTCCGTTGGCATTCGTTAGACCGCGGAAAGTCTCGGCGTTGTTGCCTAATTTTTCTGTCTGGTAGGAGAAGTCGAGACGGTGACTTGACGTACCATGATGGTAGGTAAGGGCTGCTATGGCTTTTATCTTGTCGCGGTAGTGGTTGGTGTAGGTAATCGTGTAGGGCGACTTGCGACCGTAGTAACCCGTAGCATGGCTGATGGCAAAGCTGCCGTAGAGGGAGAGCGCCTCCGCAGGAACAACTTCCAGTTGTAAAGAGCCTCCGTGAGCATCCTCGAAGAGAGGCATCTCACGTGTCTTGTCAGTGTAGCCTTCATTGCCAAACTGTTCTACTATACCCATGAAGGCACCATAGTCAATCAATGTCTTATATACCTTGTCGCCCTTGCCGTATGTGGCAAACTCAACGCTTTCCGTATTCCGGTGGTAACGATAGTCTGCACCAATGTTCAGCCAAGGTGTGACAGGTGCGTAGAAACCAGCTGTCAGTTGCAGATCCATCAGCTTGTTTTTATGGCGCAAGTCCTTGTACTTGGCGTAATTGGCTGACGTATTGTCTATACGAACGCCCAAGGAAAGCCCTTGCCAGACGTCTATCCCCAATCCACCCGTCAACTGATAAGTGTCGCGGTGTTTCTTGCCTGCATTGGTCAGCGAGTCTTCTACTAGGTTAAAGGGTCTTCTCTCTGGGATGATAAAGGCGGAGCCCGTCATGTTACGACCTGACCAGTTGTTGTATTTGATTGCTCCGAAAAAGACGATACGCTGGTTCAATCGGTAGAGTGACTCCATGTGAATGTTGCCTTGCAGCGTGTTGGATGACTCGTAGTAGTTGACGAAATCTCCGTTGCCCTTCGTCAGCGAGGCTTCTGCCTCCACAATATTAGCAGTGGCAAAGCGGGTCAGTGCAGCCAGGTTCGGTTGCGAGAGCCAGATGTCTTGCTGCTTAACATAATTATAGTCGCGCAATAATAAGCTATCCTGGGCTATGACATGAAATGAAGTCATACAGAACAGGACTACATATATTAGTCTTTTAGTGAGCATTGCTTTCTTTCGTGAAAATCGTTCGTTGAATTGTTCGTATCTTGATAAATAATGTGGGCTCCGTTGCGCAAGGAGGCTTCTGCGTCAATGGTGCTTGGGTCTGTACTATAGCCAAATCCCTTCTGGTAATTGTAAACCAGTTTTCCTGCATTATCCTCCAAAGCTTCGGTAGCCTGTAAGTCTACATTGCGGTAGAGAGTGTGCCCGTGCTGGTGGGTCAGCCACACATAGCCTGCATCAATATCGGCAGTGAGTCGCTTATTGCTTCCTTCCTTATAAGCAGCGGAATATACCTCAATGGCATCAATAATCCATTCGTTTGGAACCTTGGCACAAGCATTGACTTGTTTTACTTCTCCACCGCTGTACCAGATGTTTTCTGTATTGGTACAATAATCGCGAGGTGTTTGTCCCTGCGGTATCTGGAATACCACCAACGCAGGTGATGTGTTGCTGAACGGCCAACCGTTTCCTAGTCCGATGACCACAGCTTTCAGGTAATGGCTTGTGGGAATCACCACAGATGGAGTTGGATAGTAATTGGTGTTGTAATAGCCACTCTCTGGGTCGTACATGCAGTAGTAGTCTGCGTTGGCATAGTTCACCGATGCTGTAATGGTTTGTGTATTGTCGATAGCTCCGCAGATATTGACGACGACCTGAGAATAGGGTTCAATGGTCAGCGTGTTTGGGAAATACCATATACCATTCCATACTGGTATGAAACCCTCAGCCTCGTAGGTTAACTTGCCGTTGCTGTCGTAGTTTCGATTTGTTGCTTGTGCATTGGCAGGAGCGCAGAATCCTATGCATAGGTTATGGAGCTGAGCTTGTTGGGCAGTGTTGTTATAGAGTATCAGACACTTATCATATTGGAAGAATGTCACCCCGTCGTCTTTCATACAACCGCCATTGTAGAGCTCCTTGATGACTATCTGGCTGGTCTTGGCTCTCTTCATCTCCAGGCTAACGGTTGTACGCTCATCTTTCGAAACCACGATTTGTCCTGAGGTACCATTATAGATATAATAGGTATTACCCGTCAGCTCCTGTTTAGAGGCTGTGGCCTCATAAAGTCCTGGTGTGACATGGAATGTGGCGATACCTTCGCTGTTGGTTTTACCCGTGAAAAGCGCATTGGTCTGGGTATTGCGCAGCGTTACCTCAAAATCTTCTGCGCTGTTGATGACACCTGTCAGCGTAATGGCAACATCGCCCATAGAGATGTCGTCGAGCGTAACCTCATGATTGTCGCTGCAAGCAGCGAGGAAAAGATATGAGGTTAGAAGGATGATGTAAGAAATATATTTCATAACTTCAGTCTTAATGAGAGTCCGTAATAATAGCTAGGAATATACTGACTGGAGAACAGCGAGGTTTCCAAGTCTGTCTGTGACGAGTGAACCGTATGCATGTTGTTCAGGAAGTTGTTGGCATAGAACGACAGACTGACGTGGTCGCCAATTTCTTTGGTGATGCTCAGGTTGGCAGAATAGTAGCTGCTGATGCGGTTGGGATTCATCATATAAGGATAGTTGGTGCGCACCACCAGTTTTGTCAAATCGTTATATAGCGTGGGGTCGTTGTCTTTTGCCCACAGGAATTTCTCTGCAAAGGGAATCCGTTCACTTGGATTATCCCACGTGCTGTAGTATTCGGGGTAGATAGCCACATACTGATTCTGGCTACTGCCGTCATAAGGCTGGCCGGTATAATCGTTCTTGTCAGACAACACGATACCACGTGTTCCATTGCTCAGTTCGCTCAGTGAACGCTGATAGTTGTACAGCGAGCATTCCACTCGTAGGGCAACAATGAGTCGTATCTTGGGAATATGTGTGGTGATGGTGGCGTTAAGGTTCAGTTGCTTCGACAGCGAACCGTTGGCTACTGCTGCATTGGCTGAGTAGCTGGTCGAGGTGGCATTGCTGCCTCGATAGTAACCTATATACTGGTATAGTTCACCATTGCTCATGGTGGCATTCGAGGTTGGAATGTCAGCAAACAGCGTCTCATCCAATCCTTTATAGTAATAGTAGTTACCATCCAGGCGGATACTGGTGCGCAGAGGCTTAATCTGTCGGAAGTCAATAATCCATTCCAGTCCGTATCTGTCCAAGGGCGATGCATTCACATATTGCGTATTAGTCAGATAGGTCTTACGGTTAATGCCATCAAGCCTTTCTGTCTGGGAACTGCTGGTAGACCCCACGGTCACAACACCCGTTTGCTGGTTGATACTGTAGGTGCGCTCAGCCAGAGGAATCGTGACGTTGTTCAGTGCAGAGGGTGGGGTGTACAGATAACTGAAAGGAGTGTATAACCTAATGGCCATATATGGATTGTATGTCCGGTTGCGGAAAGCAGATAGCGAGATATGCGTACCTTTCACGTTCATTTCGACGCCAATATCTGTCTGGTGTACATATTGCCATTTCAGGCCTGGATTGTAGATGGCCTTTGACGGATAGGTGTGATAAGCATAGAACGACGTGTTGTTGCTGGTGCTAGGTGAACTGAATGCCAGCAAGTCGCTGTAGGCAGGTGTTGGGTAGAGCACCTGGAAGGAAGGCAACTTCACGCTCTTTCCCCATCCTGCATGAACTGTAAGATCTGATACCCACAACTTGCGACGGTTCTTCCAAAAGATGTAACGTCCGTTGAAGCGGGGCGAGAGGCTACTCACGGTTCCATAGTCGGAACCATTGATTATCGTTATATCGCTGCGCAGACCAGCTGTCAGTTCCAGGGTTGATAACTTGCTGGTAGGCAAACTTATTTTCTCTTCGGCATATAATGCCAGATTGTTCATTGCCGGCAATTCATCGTAACGGTATTCGCGCCAAGTAGGAGCATAACGCATATCTTCATAATACGTGCCACGTCCGTTGTTCTTACTACCCGTCCATTCTGCACCAACCATCAGTCGGTTCAGCATTTTCCCAAAACGATGTGTCCAGTCGCCCTTTATACGTAGCGAGTAGTTCAGGGGTTTCGAGTCATGATATTGTGTCACGTGCCAGTAGCCTGTAGGTCCCAGAATGATAGGCGCCTCGGGATTCTCATCGTAGGGTGTGGCAATGAAGTAGCCTTGCTCTGTAGTGTGAATGTAGGGTTGTGTTGAGGCACTGCTGGCGTGCGTATAGTATTTGTTGCGGTGGTCAGCATACGACAAAGACCCTCTAAGCGAGAGATTGGTAATCCACGATTTGTTGAGCAACCAGTTCAAGTCGAAGTTAGCTCGCAGCACATTGTCTTTGCTTTTGGTGTAATCGTCTAGATCGTTGTCAGGGTCTGCCTCAGAGTTATAACCACCGATATTTCCAGTCATTCCTATATTCAATGTCAGGGGTGTTGTATTGCGCATGAATACGTTCATGTAGTTCAGCGATAGAATGTTACGCTGATAGGCTGTGTAAGGCGAGGCAATGTTGCTGTTAGAGATGGCGTGCTCCAACGAAGCATTCAGCACACCATATTGGTGCCCCAAATCAAATCCTTTGTTCAGTGCCACTTGCCATGTGTGCTGGTTTACCTTTCCTTCTACGATAAAAGGTGATTTGCCCTTGCGGGTGTTTACTTTCACAATACCATTCGAGAGATCGCCATATTCTACAGATGGGATTCCTGTTACAATCTCTACTGACTCGATGTTCACAGTACTGACGGTACGTGTGGAGGCGCCTGCAGTCTCACCGGTCTCGCTGTTATTCCCCAGACGCATACCATCAACTTCAATGGCAGTGCCAAACGAAGCATTTCCTTTCTCTGTCAATCCGCTGCGCAGGGCTATTCGGTTGTCATTCATCAGGGTCGGATTGATGGTCTTTCCTCCAGGCATCAGTGTCGTGATGTCGCCCACGTTGATGATTTGTTGATGATCCAGCGTAGTACGATCAATGGTGTACGAGGTAGTTGCTTCGTCTGTCTTGCGCTTGGCTGTAACGGTAACTTCATCCAGTTTCAAGTTCTCCTGTCGGAGAGTAATACGCATACGGGGCATATCCTTTGTGATGTTCAGGATGAGTTGCCGTTTGGCATATCCCATACTCTGGATTGTCAGCGTAGCCTTTCCTACAGGCATATTCTTGATAGTGAACTCTCCATTTGCATTGCTGACGGCCCAGAAACCATTCTCTTTCATCAGCACAGAAGCATATTCTATGGGCTGCTTGCTTTCCTCATCAATGATGCGCCCTGCCAGTGTCACGTTTTGTGCTATCAACAGAGTCTGCAGACAGCTTATCAATGTGAATAGCGTTAATAGTCTTTTCTTCATACCTTATTATTATGGGGTGCAAAGTTACACATTTCTGAGCAAAAAACCAATACCTACTTTTAGGTATTGACTTTATTTCTCCATTTTTTGATACTTTATTTTTTTTTTGTACCTTTGCGCTCAAGTTATTAATCAATTAGATGAAGCGTATGAAGATTTATACAACGAAAAAATTTCTTTCACTGTTTATGGGGTTACTGTTCGTTTCGCAACCAGTCTGGGCAGGCGACGATACTAAACCTACTGCCTTGTGGGGAAAGGCTGTCCAGACGGAAAGACCTTGTGGTGGCAGTGATATTCAATTGGCTCCTGATGAAGGCATATACATTATTGGTAACGCAGGAACCAGAACTGAAGAGGAATATGTGAAGTTGGGTAATGAAAATTTAGTGCCAGGAACCCTCTATCGGGGAACTAATGATAATTCGGACGTCCAGATGGTGTTCTTCACAAAGTTGAATGCTGAAGGACAACCCCAGTGGAGTGTTTATAGCAAGGATGGTGAAGCGATGAGCAATTCGCTCTATCTGCAACCTACAGCAGATGGTGTTGTGGTTTTTTTCGGAATCCGCCATGCGTATAATGGAGCAGACCATAGTCCTGTCCTTGTGGATGCTACGGGTAAGGAAACTTCCCTCGAATGGACTTTGGAGACAGCCAATGCAACGCGTTACTATATAGCTGTCGTGATGAAGGTCAGCAACGAGGGTTCTATCCAGTGGGTTCGAAAAATAACGGATGACGGCATTGTTCCCAATGCTTTTACACAAGATGAGGCTGGCAACCTGTATATTGGAGGTCGCAACGCTTCTGAAATGCTCCTAAGGAAATTGGATAAGGATGGTAATAGCCAAGGCCAACTTCTGGTAGAAGGGAAGGTCAGCTATATGTATCTTAATACAATGCTTCATTATCAGGGAAAGTTGTATGTAATGGGTTATATACTTCCTGCAGAGGATAATCATCAAGTATCGATAGGTGGCAAGTCGCTGACTCTTCCAAACGAGTTCGCTACCCCTTTCTTGGTTTGTTTAGGTACAGACTTGAAAGCTGATTGGGTGCAAGTGTATGAAGCTAAGAAGAAAGGCTTTACCATGCAAACACCAGGACTCTATATCAACAATAGTCACGTATGGCTTGTTGGAACAGCATTGATGTCCCTGACAACTAAATCAGGAAAAGCTCTTGATAATGGTGACCTAACTCGTGCTGGAGTTGTGATGAAGTTTGATGCAAGCAATGGCGATTTATTGGACGGATTTATGAGAATGACTGACCAAACTGGATATTTTGCAGCCTTTGAGGATGAAAATGGAAATATTTATGCTGCTTGTCATCAGGGTACCCAGACAAAGTTCGCTCCCAGTGCAGGTCCTCTTTGGATTGACAAGTTCAATCCCACCGACTTGTCTGCTCCAGTAAGTTCCTGGGAGAATATGATACAAAATGCAGCCGGAACTCAGGGCATAGCCTATACCTCAACGGGTCGCTTGTACACAATGACGCGTTCAAAGATTGTACCTAATGCCTTGATGGAATCTAGTATTACCATTGACCAAACCAGTACGCATTTCTCATGTAATGTCTGTGCTTTTCAATTACCCGTTAATCCTGTCATTACTACAGCTATACGTACTATTGAGAGTGAGTCCACTCAAGCAGTCGACACATCCTATTATACTCTCAGCGGTCTGCGCGTTTCTCATCCCACCAAGGGAATCTACATTCATAATGGAAAGAAAGTTGTCGTAAAATGAAGAGAAGTACGTGTAGGGACAGGCTAGTTAAAACATCATAGAGAAAAAGAAGAGGCTCCGAATCACTCGGAGCCTCTTCGCATGAAGAAAAGTTTTTTGTTATTTCAAAGACCAACCCTTGCGGAGGTGAAAGTCTTTGCTAGAATTGTTAGTGTCCTGATAAACAATCTTGGCACCTTTCTTAGCAGAAGCAACGGCATCGATACCACTGGGGTCGGTTGTGCCCTCTACGCCATCAGCATAGTTGTAAACCAGCTTTGTGATGTTGTCACCCAAGTTAATGGTAGCCTTCTCATCGATGTTACGATAGGCAGAATACTGTTTGTTGCTATTGTAGAGTGCATAACCTGCATCAAGACTTTCAGGCACGCGTTTTTTGCTGTCGGCAATCATAGTGGAACGATAGCTCTCTACTGCGTCGATAACCCAATCGGTGGGAACCTTTACGCAGTAGTTTGCTGGTATTTCCTTGCCACTGTCATAGAATACGTTGGCTTTGTCGGCACAGTAGGTTGCTGGATCAACACCCTCTGGGAACTGGAAGAGCACGAAGTTAGGACACATTACGCTGATTCCCCATGCATTGCCGAGTCCGAAAACGGCTGCTTTCCAATAATTAGCCGTTGGAATCTGTTCGAAGGGTGCAGGGTAAGCATTTGGATTGATGTATGGGCTTGTTGGATCATACATAGCATAGTAGCTGGCATCAGCCAAGTTGAAGGCTTCAGGAGCCAACTGCGAATGATCAATAGCGCCATTGATGGCAACCACAGCGTCACTATATGGAGCAACAGTAATCTCAGGGATATACCAGATAGCATAAATCATAGGTACCCAGCCTGCATTTTCATATACCAGCTTACCGCTTTCGTCATAATTGCCATTATTAGCATGAGCATTGCCTGGAGGAATGGTACCAATGGCCAGGTTCTTGTAAGTAACAGCCTTACCGCCATTGTTGTAAAGTACGAGACCTTTACACCAGCTGTAGCTTTTGCCAGCGGGAGTCTTGAAACCGCCACCAACATTGAACTCCTTGATAATCAGTTGACCTTCAGTGGTTGGGTCGATAGTAGGACTACCTGCATTGTCAACCTCACTGCACGATGCGAGGCCCAGCGTCATGGCTGCGGCCATCATAAAAAAACTAATTTTTTTCATTTGCTTACTCAATTTTAATGAATTATTATAATTTTGGGTGCAAAATTACTAAAAAAAAAGCTATATTGCAATACCTAAAAATAATGAGTGAGAAAAAAAGTTGATGATTGGGAGCTGAAAGTTGAAAGTTTCTTTGTAACTTTGTACCCCAATAAAATATAATGAAATGATGAAAAGGCTATTTACTAGTGTATTACTGGCTGGTTTGACGCTGCTCTTAGTGGCTCAGACATTGCCCCAAGATTCAAATGTTCGAATCGGTAAGCTGAAGAACGGTATGACGTACTACATCCAGCACAATGCCAAGGAGACGGGATTGGCTGATTTCTATATTGCCCAGCGCGTGGGTTCTATTTTGGAGGAACCACGTCAGCGTGGATTAGCTCATTTCTTGGAGCACATGGCGTTCAACGGTACGAAGAACTTCCCAGGCAAGGGTAAGAAGCTGGGTATTGTTCCTTGGTGTGAGACAATAGGCGTAAAGTTCGGAGCAAATCTGAATGCCTATACCTCTATCGACCAGACGGTGTATAACATTTCGTCAGTACCCTTGAAGCGCGAAGGTATTGCCGACTCGTGTCTGCTCATTCTGCACGACTGGAGCCACTACCTGCTGTTGGAGGACAAAGAGATAGACAAGGAGCGCGGAGTGATTCATGAAGAATGGCGCACCCGCCGAGCCGGTATGGCTGTTCAGCGCTTGATGGAGCAGGCTATGCCTAAGATTTATAAGGGCACCAAGTATGAGGACTGTCTGCCCATTGGTTCCATGGATATTGTTGATCATTTCCCCTATCAGGACCTGCGCGACTACTACCAGAAGTGGTATCGTCCAGACTTGCAGGCTATCATTGTAGTGGGTGATATTGATGTCAACAAGATGGAACGTAAAATAAAGAAAGTTTTCTCGTCAATTCCCCTGCCAAAGCAGCGTACCGAGCGTATTTACTATCCAGTGAATGATAACGACTCTATGATAGTCGAAATCCAGAAGGATGCCGAACAACCCATTGTGCTTTGCCATCTTTATCAGAAGCGTGATGCTACGCCTGATGCCGAGAAGGATAATATTAAATATGTACGCGAGGGATATATAGATGCTCTGATTGGTACCATGCTTAACGACCGTTTGGCAGAGTTGCGCCAGCAGGCTAATCCTCCCTTCCAGAGCAGTACGGCACGTGTGTCTTCCTTCTTTGTCAGCAGGACGAAGGATGCATTCTCGCTCTCTATCAGTTGTAAGCAGGATAATATCCTGGGTGGCATTATTGCTGCCGTAGGGGCTGCAGAGCGAGTTCGTCAGCATGGTTTTACGCAGAGCGAGCTCGACCGTGCTAAGAGCATTTATTTGAATGCGGCAGAACGTCGTGTTAATCAGCGTAGCGACTACCGCAACTCACATTATGTGAATAAGTGTCTGCACCATTTCTTGGAGAACGAACCCCTGATGTCCGTCGAACAGCAATTGGAGAATACCCGTCTGTTTGACAAGCAGGTAACGCTGACTGAGGTTAACGAGGCTGTCAAGTCGCTCATTTCCAATCGGAATCAGGTGGTTGTGATGTATGCTCCTGACAAGGAAACGGTGAAGTTGCCTTCTGAACAGCAAATAGAAGATGTCATCCTGGCTGCTCAGCGTCTGGACTATGCACCTTATCCAGAGCAAAAGTTGGCCGATACCTTTATGAGCCAATTGCCCAAGGCTGGTTCTATTGTCAGCGAAAAGGCTTTTGGCAACAATGGTTTTACAAAATGGACCCTATCCAATGGTATGAAGGTATATGTCCGCAAGACCGATTATAGCGCTGATGCTATCAGCATTCGTATGAAAGGCGAGGGTGGAACGTCACTTTATCCCGATGAGGATATTCCCAACTTCTCGCTTATTTCCAGTGCTATCACCGATGCTGGCGTAGCTGATTTCGACCAGACCACCTTGCGACGTATGCTCAACGGCAAATCTGTACGCATATCACCCTCTGTAGGCAGTAGGGGTCAGAGCATCAGCGGCAGTTCGTCTATCAAGGACATGAAGACGTTGTTTGAACTGGCTTATCTCTACTTCACTCAGCCCCGACGCGACGACGTGGCCTTCCAGGGACTGATGAACCGCACACATGCCTTCCTGACCAATCGTAATGCATCACCCAAGGTGGACTATAGCGACTCCATCAACGCCATCCTCTATGGACACAACCCACGCACGGAACCCCTGTTGCAGAAGACCTTGGAGAAGGTAAGCTACGACCGCATACTGGACATCTACAAGCAGCGCTTCAGTGATGCTTCTAACTTCAAGACTGTCATCATAGGCAACTACGATGAGCAGGAATTACGCAATCTGGTATGCCAATATCTGGCTACATTGCCCGCTACCCATAAGCATGAGAAGGTCAACGAGAAGAACATACCTCGTATTGTTGCTGGCGACTTTACCCGTACCTTCAAGAAAAAGATGGCCACACCATTGGCGAATGTAAGTATCTATTATACTGCCGATATTCCCTTTACAGCGCAGGCCGACCTTGAACTCGACTTCTTGAATCGTGTTCTGCAGATTGCCTATACCGACTCAGTGCGCGAAGAGAAGGGAGGAACCTATGGCGTGCGCGTGGCTGTGAGCCTGGACAAGGACGACATACCCACAGCGTTGTTGCGTATTTCCTACAATGCCGATCCTACTCGCTACGAGGAACTCAATCCTATTGTCTATAAGCAGTTGCAAAACATTGCCGTCCAAGGACCCCTTGAGTCAAGTATGGAAAAAGTGCGTAAGTATCTGTTGAAACAATACGACCAGGTAGCCATTACCAACGACTATTGGAGTTACATCATTTGGCACGAACTGGATGATGAGGTGGACTTCGATAAGGACTACAAGAAGATGGTCAGCGAGATGACATCTGCACAGGTACAGCAGATGGCCCAGAGATTATTGGCTGCTAAGCGACGTATCGAGGTGACAATGTTGTCTGAATAAAGGAACGATTAAGAAATTCAAAATATCATTTGTTATGAAAAAAATTGTAATCGCCTTCGTGGCCTTCTTGACTTTCGTAGCTTGTTCTGAGCAGAAAGCACCGTTCAACTATCGCGGACTGGCTTTTACCACGCCCGTCGATCAGTTTGTTGATTCAATGATAGCCCGTGGCTTTGCCATTGACAGCGCTGCTTCAGATAGCGGTCGCACCGTTGTTTTTGCTAGTGAGAACGAGCCCTATCGCGTGCTGGCTGCTTTCTCGGGCAATCAGTTGCAGGTTATCCAGGAGAGTTATATTGCCGACAACAACGACAGCACGCGTGTCATGTGGCAGCGTTTGCGCGATGGATTGGAGAAAGAGCTCAATGCTTGGCCTAATTGTCCTATCCTGAAGGACGACCATAAGGTTGCCAACTTTGATACCTCTGATGGTTTCATTGCCATCATTCTCGAGAACACCTATACGCCCACACTGACGGTGCGTTACACCCCCAAGAAAGAAGAGAAATAATTTTTTACTAGACAATACAAGAGAAGAAGGCCGACGTCCGTGAGGATATCGACCTTCATTTTTTTCTGCGTGCGCCTGACAGGACTCGAACCTGCACGTCGCGAGACACTAGATCCTAAGTCTAGCGCGTCTACCAATTCCGCCACAGGCGCATTGTAATTGACAATTTGACAATTTACAATTTACAATTTTGTCAACGCGGCTGCAAAGGTACTAAAAAAAGTGTAAAGTGAAGAGTGAAAAGTGAAAAATTTTATTGAACCAGCCATTTTCTTGCCGTTTCAATGATTTCATCCTCCGTCATTGAGCTACCTATACCCACCTGAATATCGGGGTCTATGCCGAATTCCGTCTGCTGACGGTTCTGGTCGTACATCGGGCAAGCTGAGTAGCGGACGCTCCATCCGTTCGGCAGACTATTGCTCATGGGCATACCACTTCCTCCACCCGTATGGTCGCCTATCAGCGTGACGTTAGGCAGGGTGCGCATCATCACGGCAAATGTGTTGGCTGCACTATACACACTACGGTTGGTCAGCACGCACACGGGCTTGTGCCAGCGCAGATTCCTCGAAGGCTCCAGATATTGAGGTTCCATGTCAGAGAAGTCGTTGTGCCCTGTTCCCGTTTTATGCTGCATATATCCCACCAGCGTCTTCTCGTGCACAAAGCGCGCTGCTAATAGTTCTGCAGTAGTCAGTTCGCCTCCGCCATTGTTGCGAATGTCGATAATCAGTCCGCGACAGAGTGCCAAGTATGACAGCACGTCGTCCAGATTGCCCTCGCCAATAGGATTTTGGAACGATTCGTAGCGAATATATCCAATGTTGTCGTCCAGCACCCGATAGCGCAGTCCACTGGCTATCTTATAGTCCGTACCCAGATACCTACGCTCCAGCGAGTCGCTGAAGTTCTTGGGATAATCCTCTTGCCAAGCCCAATAGCGTCCGTAGTCTGAAGAATACACCAGGTTCACGTGTCCGTCACGCAGTTCGCTCAGCATGTCGCACAACACTTCGAACAGTTGGTCTTCCTTCATCTTGTCGCTCACGCGTACCTTATATTTATTATATACCTCATTCCAGTCCAACCCATACGCATGCTGCTTATAGTCGAAGAAGCAGTAGTGCTCGTCCATAATCTGCCAAAGCGCCTCGAAATTACCCGAAGGGGTATTGTCTTGCTCGGCTTGGTCGACACACGATACTAGAGTGATTAGTGCGACTAGATATACTAGAAATTTCTTCATAGGGCGTGAGAGATGATTGAGAAACGGCGGGTAAACCCGATGAGTACCCGATGTGTATAGATATGCTGGCGCAGTCCGTTCACTTTCGATTGCTGCATATTGCCCAGATAGCCTATGCACAGCGTCATCTTTTTGCTGACGGCCGCATCCAGGGTTATCATGTGGCGCCACTCAGGGGCACTGACTATGGTGGTGGGCACTATGTTATGGTCGTAGTTGCCACGCGAGAAAATCTCGTAATACGATTGTCCGTAGTTGGGCGAGAACTGCACACCCACCAGATTCATGCCCACCTCATAGCGAGCCAGGATGGGCTTGTTAAACAGCTGAAACCGATAGGTAGCCACTGCGGTAGGCATCACGTTCACATGCGCACGTGCCTGAGCCGGATTGTTGCCGTTCGATGTGTTATAGATAAATCCCAGCGAGGCATTCACCATTCCACCCACCTGCACGCCCAACCGTTCGTTGATCTGCAGCAGCTTGTACAGCTTTCCCCAATACAGGTTGTACGCACCCTCCAACTCATGCTTCTTGTTCGCACGGTCTTTCACGCTCGACAGGTTCGCCTCATGCTCCAGAATGGTGCTCCACAGCTTGCCCGTTCTCTGTCGCTCCGTATGCGACAGATAGCTGATGCCAATACCTGTAAAGTGCTCTGCCGATAGATACGTGTCCAGCACATTGGTGCCTCCGATACCTATCATCTGGCTATTCGTAATCACCTTCGTGCTGTCGCTCGTCTGCGCCTGCAATGCCACAAACGGCATGAGGAGGACTATCAGGAGAAACTTACTCTTCATCTGGGAAAAAATTGATGGTCAGCTGACCGGTAAGTTCGTCCAATACGTCCTGCTGGCTCTTGCCTGCGTCAGGGTCCAGATTCTCTTCCTCGTCCGAAGAATCGGGTTCTTCGGCACTTGGGGGCTCAGGGAATCGTGTGGGCTCCAGCTCCTCCACCTTGCCCAATTGGAAGGTAGTCAGTCGCTTACCCTTGGCCTTGAATCCCTTCACCGAAATAAACTGCTCAGCGTCTATCTCCTCCGACCCACGGAACTCATCGTTGCCACCATAGGTCACCAGCAAGCGTGGATAGCAGGTGTCCGTCAGCAACAGCTGTTGCGAGTTCGAGTTCTCGCCAATGTAGTTCTGCTTGCGCTTCGTAGCCTCCATCTGGAATCGCTTGATGTACGGATATCCTTGGTTGTCAGCATCAAACAGCACACACGTCCACACCTTGTCCACCTCATATTTCTCTATACGCTGAATGTTGTCCTCGAAGTGGTTATTCGGGTCGAAGTTGGTCAAGTAGTAGTCGCCGTTCTTCAGGATGACCAGTATCTGGTCGCCGTCAAAGAATTCGCCCAGCAATCGTCCGTGCTCGTCGTAGTTCAGTCGGTTCACGTCGGGGTCGTACCACACCTTTCGTCCACCCAGCGTCGAGTGTCCTCTGCTCTTCATGCCAATGCGGTGTATCTGGTATTTCGTCAGCAGGTTACCCTTCGCACTGCGTCCCTTGATCATCACCTCCGAGAAGTCCTTGTCGAAGAACACCTTCTTCAGCTTGGGTGCAGGGTCCAGCGTCACCTTAATCACCTCTGCCTCGCCATTCGGGTTCGATGTGAAGTACACCACGCGCGAACCCTTCGTGCCGTTGGTGATGTCGTATTCACGGTCGCGCGTCACTGACGATACGTTGAAACGCTTGATGTAGTAGTAACCCTTCGAACCGTCACGATATACGGCATTGTAGATGGTGCGCTGGTCGTTCTTCTTGAACACATCCAGCCACATCACGTTTTTGCCCACGAACAATTTGTCGGCCACTTTCACTATCTTGAACTTACCATCCTTGTAGAAGATGATGATGTCGTCAATATCCGAGCAGTTGCAAACAAATTCGTCCTTCTTCAGTCCCGTACCGATGAATCCGTCCAGACGGTTAATATACAACTTCTGGTTGGCCTCCACCACCTTCGTTGCCTCAATGGTGTCGAAGTTGCGAATCTCCGTCAGTCGTGGGTGGTCTTTGCCATACTTGTCCTTCAGGAACTGGAACCATTGTGCCGTCACCTCCACCAGATTAGCCAGGTCGCGGTCTATCTCCTCTATCTCCGCCTTGATGCGCGCCATCAGCTCGTCAGCCTTCTCCTTGTTGAATTTCAGGATGCGCTGCATCTTTATTTCCAGCAGTTTCAGTATGTCGTCCTTCGTCACCTCACGCACCAGGGTGGGGTAGTAAGGCGTCAGTCTTTCGTCAATATGCTCGCACACGGCATCAATGTTGGGTGCCTGCTCAAATTTCTTGTCCTTATAGATGCGCTCCTCGATGAATATCTTCTCCAGCGACTGGAAGTGCAGTTGCTCCAACAGCTCGCCCTTTCTGATTTCCAGCTCTTGGCGAATCAGGTCTTTCGTGCGTTCCGTCGAGTGCTTCAGCACATCGCTCACCGTCAGGAATTGCGGCTTGTTGTCCTCAATCACACAGCAGTTGGGCGATATGTTGATTTCGCAGTCCGAGAAGGCATACAGTGCGTCCAGCGTCTTGTCGCTCGACACTCCGGGAGCCAGTTGCACCTGTATCTCCACCTTCGACGCCGTCAGGTCTTCCACGTGGCGCGCCTTGATTTTTCCCTTGTCAATGGCTTTCAGTATCGAGTCGATAATGGTCTCCGTGGTCTTCGAGAACGGAATCTCGCGAATCACCAGCGTCTTGTTGTCCAGCTTCTCTATCTTCGCACGTATTTTCAGCGTACCCCCACGCTGTCCGTCGTTATATTTCGACACATCTATGCTGCCACCCGTGGGGAAGTCGGGGTATAGGTGGAACTCCTCGCCGTGCAGATAGCTGATGGCAGCATCGCACAGCTCCACGAAGTTATGAGGCAGAATCTTCGACGACAAACCTACGGCAATACCCTCGGCACCCTGTGCCAACAGCAAGGGGAATTTCACGGGCAGTGTGATGGGCTCCTTGTTTCTGCCGTCATACGACATCTGCCACTCCGTCGTCTTTGCGTTGAACACCGTGTCCAGTGCAAATTTCGACAATCGTGCCTCGATATATCGTGGTGCAGCAGCCCTGTTTCCTGTCAGTATGTTACCCCAGTTTCCCTGCGTGTCTATCAGCAGGTCCTTCTGTCCCATCTGCACCAGTGCGTCGCCTATGGAAGCATCGCCGTGCGGGTGAAATTGCATGGTGTGTCCCACAATGTTCGCCACCTTGTTATATCGCCCGTCGTCCATGCGCTTCATCGAGTGCAGTATGCGTCGCTGCACCGGTTTCAGTCCGTCCTCGATGTGGGGCACGGCGCGCTCCAGTATTACGTACGATGCATAGTCCAGAAACCAGTTCTGATACATGCCGCTCAGGTGATGCACTGCAGCTGCGTCAAATCGGTTCACGGGTTGATAGTCAGAGTGCGACTCTGAGGCATTTCCTTCCTCAGTGCTCTGCTCCACCATTTCGTCTTTTATTTCGTCGTCCATTCTAACAGTTATCGGATAATTTTTGTGCAAAGTTACAAAAAAACGAGGGCAGAACAAAATAAATTCATTTATTTTTTATGCCGAGTGCATTGTAAATTCGCCATCTTAATGGCAGAGTTACGAAAAATTGAGGACAAAACAAAAAATCAGCGAATTACAAATTCATGTCTATGACATATTTATAACATATTTATAACATATTTATCACTACTCTACCCATACTTCAGCCCCAGTATTGTTTCAATGCTACTTCTATCCTTGTCCATTATTTCTTCGGTAGATGCTCTCTATATGCTCGGTATATGTTCGGTATAAGACCGAACATATACCGGACAAGTACCGGACATCTACCGAACATGAATTGAATCTGCATCATGGCAACATCCATGCTCAATTGGGGCTGCACACTGATTCTATTTGAGATATAACTTTGGTAGATAAGATATCGACTATGCTTAAGCCTTGACTTTCGTTTTCAAACGATACGAAAACTGGCCATATCCTTCATCTTTGTGACAAAGCTATTGAAGCTTGTCAGCAGTTCTTCGACGAGCGAAGCGGCAAGCCGATTACCTCGTAGGTACTGCGCTCAATTGATATAACTTCCATGTCTTGTTTAGTTTTTGAAATCTGCGGGCAAAGGTACATCATGATTCCCAGATAAGTTCATTCTGAAAAATTCTTATTGTGAAATAACACTTCAGGGGAACAAAAGCCTAATATCTGTCGAGCTTGCTCATCAGAAAGCAGACGAGCATCTTTGTGTGGCACACCACAGAAAAGTGCGTATTAGGCTACACCCTTCTACCTAATCTATTTGCGGCTTATGTAGACATGTAAACCAATAATGGCCTATCCTAACGAAAGGATAGACCATCAAGTGTAGATTTTGAACAAATCTTTATTTCACAACGACTTTCTTCACAGTGCCATCATCCAATACCATAATATTTAATCCCTTTTGCAGTTTATTCTGTTTCTTGCCATTGGGAGAGTAGATGCGTATATTGCCCTGTCTTGTCATCAGAACCTCTATGATTCCAGATGTATAATTTGCATATACCACGACATCGTGGGCTGGCATCGTTTGGGGCAAGTCAGTCCACTCGAAAGTGGCGTAGTCACCCTCTGGCTGCGGTTCTGGAGTGATGGTTGCTCCATACTCGTATATTGTTTCCTTATATATTACATCATCAATCATATAAGTCAGCTTAAACTTGTTGATTGTGAATATTCCTGTTACTATTACATCATGAGCAGGCATAGTCTCTGGTATCTCGCTCCAACCCGAGAAGGTATAGCCCTCTTTCGTGGGTGCAGGTTCTTGTGTGATAGTAGTTCCCTCCTCTATTTCGTAAACTTTATATTCTTTACTGTCAACCACATATGTTAACCTGTACTTATCTGCATCGCTAATACTTACAAAATTCTTCCATCCTGGAGCACCCTGATAAGCTTCTTTACATCCCCGTGGCACTTTTAGCGGAATAGTATAATTCGAGAATGAATCGTCATACAAAAAAGGTGGAGTCTCAGATAATACTTTAACATATTCAAGTTTGTTACAATCACGAAATGCACTTTGGTAAATAGCTTCCACTGAAGATGGGATTACAACGTTCTTCAGATTATCACATCTTTCAAAACAACTTTTCTTTAAACTTATAATGCCCTCCGAAAAGTCTATTGTTATTAATTTGTTACAATTCCAGAATGCTTGTTCACCAATGGATGCTACTTTGCTAGGAACAGAAAGAGATTTCAAACTGGAACAGCCATAGAAAGCCCTATCACCGATGAACGTTACAGTATTTGGAATTGTTATTGATGATAATTTACTGCAATACATAAAGGTTTCAGCTTCAATAGCAGACAGATTGTCGGACAATATGATTTTCTCAAGGCTTTGACAACCATAAAAAGCACCATTAATAACTGAATTTTCAGACATATTTGATATTTTTGTTACACTATTTGGCAAAGAAACAGATTTCAAATTTATACAATTCATAAATAATCCTGCTTCAATTGTTTTTATTCCATTGGGAATGTCAATAGAAGTAAGACTACTACAGTTTTGGAAAGCATTATATCCGATAGAAATATCACCACTGGATATATTAATCGATGTTAGTCCAATACAACCCTGGAATGCGTATCTACCAATTGTTGTAACGCTACTAGGAATTGAAATAGAAGTCAACGCACTGCAATTACGAAAAGCGCAATCCGCAATTGTGGTGACACTATTTGGAATTGTAATATTAGTTAAACTTCTGCAACCTGAGAACGCGCCTCCATCTTTTTCTGACATTGACCATTTAACACCTTCTATAGTTGTAACACTATTGGGAATTGTAACAGAGATAAGCCCACTACAGTCTTGAAATGTACCACGCTTAATGATAGTTACTTTATTTGGAATAGTTACGGATAAAAGTGAACTGCAACCCTTAAAAGCATCAATACCAATACTTGATATGTTGTTTGTAAGATTGATAGAAGTAAGTCCACTACAACCACGGAATGCTTCATCTCCCATACTAATCACACTACTGGGTATGGTGGCAGAGATTAAACTACTGCAGCCAGAGAAAGCACCGTCACCAATGTTTGTTACACTATCAGGTATTCTTAAAGAAATTAGACTACTACATCCAGTGAAAGCACCTTTATATCCACCATAGTAACTATCATACTCTCCACCTATTTCTTTTACAGTATTTGGAATTGTGACCGAAATGAGACCACTACAATTTAAAAATGCACCAGCTGACACACTTTCTGTTCCGTCCTCAATTATTATGTTTGTTTCACTCATAGTTCCTTTGTAGTTATAAGCAACTTTTCCTACATATATCAAACCATCTGGTTTCGCATTAAACCATGCAGTTCCAGAAAAAGCAGAATAACCAATCCTGACCACACTATCCGGAATTGTTATAGAAGATAGATTCTGACAATTATAGAAGGTATAATGCCCAATGTATGTAACACTGTTGGGAATAATTATTGATGTTAAGCCAGTACACCCCCAAAATGCTCCTTGCACATATCGTTCGTCAGCTCCTATGCTTGTAACACTGTTAGGTATCGTAACTGAATTAAGATTTGTACAACCGTAAAAAGCACCAGTACAGATATTTGTAACACTATATTGTATGCCATTATATATGACCTTATCAGGAATACTTATTTTAGAGAAAGAATATCTTTGATTCCCAGATGTAACTTCTGCCTCTTTCGTTTCTTCATTCAGATTGTAATAGAGAATACCAATAAGTACTCGTTCATATCCATGCATTACAAAAGGAAGCAACAGTAGTGCTATTGTTAGTAATAATTTCTTCATTTTATTAGTTGTATTATAATGTTATTATTGTTTAATTTCACAAAAAGAAAACGTGGACAATTTACTTCGTCTACGTTGTTCGAGGTATTGGGGAAAAACCTAGTAGCTTAAACGAGTAAATGCCCACGCCGAACGGCGTGAACCATCTACTTCAGTTCTTGCTACTGTTGTCTAATTCCCCAATTATCGAACAACAAGAATCAAAAGTGGACGTTCTGTCTTATGTCCTTATGTTTGTTGTTATGTTACCATACGCATTTATGCTTTAAAGGGCGAAACACTAATTTCAATGGCAAAGATAGTAACTTTTTCCGAAATATGGAAAGATGTTGTAAGAAAAATGATGCTCTGATGCAAATTTGACCGATTTTTGAACGTTTAATAAAATAAATATTGTAATTTTGTACCATTGAAGAGAGTATGAATTATAATATATGATAGCATTCACCTTTCAATACAGTGAGCAATCAATGATTGCATGTTTGCGAGATGCTTTAATGGAATGGATTTCTCATATAGAAATTGACCAGGATAAGTATAGTGTAGAAATGTTGCCGATGGAATGTCATCACCCGATGTATGGCCGGTTGGCTGTAAATTATGATACTAAACTTCTTTTCTTTGTTGATTTTTATAAAAAGTATGGGAGAACTAATGAAGGGAAACGGACTGTCAATGGAATGTTTCATATAAGAATTCAAGACGAAGGAAAGGATTTGCTGACTCCCGGAGATAGTATGATCCTGCAAATTAACGACAGATTTCAGGTAAACTACCGTGGAAGGCAAAACGTTCCAATTGCTCAGGCACTAATGGATGTGTTGCCGATTAGGGATGAAGAGAAGGTCGGTAATATTGTTGAAATTCTTGGTGTTAAACGAGAGAACATATTATTCGATAGTTTCGAGAAAAGATATATTGTAACATCACCAATTAAAGAATTTGATTGGCAAGAAGAGGATGTACCTTCTTATTTTCATAAATATATCTCATTAGGCACTTTTCACAAGATGTTGCTGAACAAGACTTTTAGAATGAATTCGATTATATCTCAAAGTGACACGACGGAAACTTTCTATTTAGGTGACTTTCTATGTGATGACTATGAGGATGAATTTAAACGGTTTGGAAATGTCTTGTCTGAAAAGAAAATTTTAATTGCCTCATTTACTAAAAATGGGGATGATATTGGTATGTGGTATGATTACGGCGATAAAGGAAAAGGGGTCTGCCTCGGCTTCAGCCTATTGGGTGGTCAGACTTTACATCAAATACAATACATCAATGAGGAGAAGTCACCTCTTAATAAATATCGTGAACAAGTTAAACGCTTAAAAGAAGAAGAGATAAGAATACACTTCTCTTCTATTGACGACCATCGACGTTTTGTAAAAAGCAGTAAATACGTTGACGAGAAAGAATGGCGATTGATTGTTGATTATAACGGAGAGCTGAACGATGATATTTATGGTGACAGATTCGTAAAATACAAAGAATTTCCATTTATCGGAAATGAATTGAAGGATATAGGAATAAGGCTAAGATCTATTACTATTGGCCCTTGTCAGCCTAATGGCACTAGCAATTTCCCTTTGGTTGTTGATAGAGTTAACCAAGTATTTGGGAAACAGATAATTGTGAATCGCAGTGATATAAACGAATCTGAGATGAAAGTCTATATCCAGAATAAAGAAAAGGTTGAGAATTCGCCAAATTAAAAATAATTGATTACCTTTGCAAATGAAACGAAATATGGACATTAAAAATAAGGAAATAGAAATTTCTGAGCCACGTATGGTAAAGTCTCACGACGTGATATTGGACGCAGAATATGCAGAGTGGATAGCGGAGGTGAAGCATCGTTATCGCTCTGCCCAAGTAAAGGCTGCCGTTAAGGTGAATAGCGAGAAACTACTGTTCAACTGGCAGATGGGTCGTGACCTTGTGCAGAAGAAAGCTGAGGAGCGTTGGGGTGCTGGTGTTGTGGAGCAGGTAAGCCTGGATTTGAAGCGAGAATTTCCTAATGAGGATGGATTTTCAACATCAAATCTGTGGTATATGAAAAAGTGGTATCTTTTCTATACTAATCATGCTTCATCAGAAAAACTCCAACGGCTCATTGGAGAATTACAATCATCCATAAATCAAGAACGCTTAAAAC
>Ga0256407_10001574_pt1 | contig 47135 bp, 29 predicted proteins | sample RumenRJG_04DNA_FD_193489 | JGI IMG/M metagenome (GOLD analysis project Ga0256407, IMG submission 193489) | Bovine rumen microbial communities from Lethbridge, Alberta, Canada - RJG_04 | ecosystem: Host-associated > Mammals > Digestive system > Stomach > Rumen | place: Canada: Alberta...
ACCGACGCAACTCCGCGTCGTCCCCTGAGCCGCTTGGATAAACGTGCGCATACTGCGAATAAGGCGGTAATCTTTGTCGAGAAGCTGAAAATAGACGGCGCGCCCTGAAGGAACCTCAAAATAGACAGAACCGTCTTCTTTCACAGGAACGATTCCTAGGTAGATTTTCGGACTCCACGCCAGCGCGGCGGAAATGGAAAAAGTCTGGTTCAAACCGTTGCTTCCGGGCGACGCAGTCACGCGCGACGTTTCTTCAACGACGCGAAGCCATTTCGCCGCTCCGCGTTCCACGCCCTTCAAGCCCCGATAAACGTCGTTGACAAAAAAACGTCCCGTCTTTTGATTCCTATCGACCGTCTCCGACGCGATTCGCGGAACGGACCTCGGAAGGACAGGCGTCGGAGAATGCAAATCAATGGAGTCGTCATGGAGAACTTCGACGCGTTTTCCCGTCCGGTCAATCAACAGTAACGAATTGTACTGTCCTTTCGGCTGAGGGAGAACCGCGCCAATCCGCTCGGGAAGATTGGGATTGGTCGGCTTTTCTGTCGGAAGGGGATCAGAGATCATGCCGGAATAAAGCACGACGTCTTCGTTCAACGCCCACGGATCGCAGGACTGCCCGCGATCGAAAGTTGGACAATCGTGATACTCAAAGTTGAAAATCGCCGCCTCGTCGTCTTTGCCGCCGGTAACGTCGATCATCGCGATCGCGCCTCGCGGCGGTCCGTTGTGCGCCGCGAACGTCCCGACGACGAGATCGGGACGTCCAGGAACCTGCTTCGCTTGAAGAATTGATTCCGGGAAAACCATATTGTTCGCGTAAAGCGCCGTCTCGTTGGAGCCGTCGGGCATGACGGTCCAAAGGCTTTGAATCGTCAGCGCGTTTTTATCAATATACTCCCAGCGACCAAAGAGAACGCGCCCGTCGTCGAGAACGCTCGGGTTAAACTCCGTAACGTTATTCACGGAAATCGAATGGAGATCTGTTCCGTCCGCATTAACGACAAAAAGAATCGCCACGCCGTTGTTCGCGCAGGGAACAAGACCGGAATACCGCGTCGACGTAAAGATAATCCGACCGTCTGGAAGATACGCGGGCTGAACGTCGTGCCATCCCTTGCCGCTCCCGCAATACTCGTTGGAACAAGCGTCAAGGGAGGTAATCTTGCGAAGTCCGGTTCCGTCAATCCCAATTTCATACAATTCAGAACTGGCGTTCGGCCCGCCTTTAAAGGAAAAAACTACCCGTTTGGCGTCGCATGAAAGCGAAGGCGACGAGTAAACGCCCTCCCCTAGAGTCTCGGACGTGTTCGCGTCGATAACGGCGCGAACGACGCGTTCTTCCTTCGGCGCCGACGGATTCTCAAGGACGTAAATTCCGCCTCCCGGTCGGTACTGGTAATACGCGTCGTAGATATGCAATCCTTGATAGTTGTGCTGTTTCGAAAACAAAATCGGAAAATCAAGGAGTTCTAGCGACGCGGAACTCTCGACGTCTTGAGCCAAGAGTGGAATCGTTGCGAAAAAAAACGCCGCAAAACAGACGAAGAACGACGTTGCCAAACGCCCCCAAAATCTACGCGTCATATTGACCTCTTTTAAAACAACTTCCAAGAAGAACGGCTAGGCGCCTGTCGAACCTCAATCATTATAGCGACTCAAAAGCGACGATTGAACACTTCGACGCGGGAATCTCGTTCAAAAGAAAACGACGCGGTCGTCCAACAATGAATCATTCCTTTCGACGACGTTCTCGGACGTCCTCCCTCAAGTATTTCTCACCGCGCGATTTTCCGAAATCGTCGCCGCGATACCCTGACACAGCCTCGAGATACGTAAAGAACGCTTTGTGATATCGAATCGTCGGTTCCCCGTCGTTCGGAACAATTACAACGGCGACGTCAAATCGTTCCCGATACTCGACGTACCCGCGCTCATCCTTAAATAGCCGACCCGCCAGCGCGAGTTTTTTCTTTCTCTTCGCGTCGATTGCAAACGTCTCGGGACGATACTCGACGCCGTCGTAGCGACGCGTCTTAACCTCTACGAAGACGATTTCTTTGGTCTCTTCGTCGAGAAAAACGAGGTCAAGTTCGCAATAATAGTTTTCGGCGTTACATGCCAAAACCCTGTGTGAGACGTCTGTTACGACCTGCTCAAAGACCAGCCGTTCCCCCATCCTCCCTAGGACGTCCTTAGGAAGAACGACCGGTTTGAGATTCTCGACGTAATCTTCGTAGCGACCGCTCTGGGGAACGGGGTAGCCCCAACGCTTGCGCCAATATTTCGGCGCGCGGTATTTTAGATAGAGAATCGTTCGCGCCTTCAGCGAGTTTAAAAACCGACTCCAACGCGTATCCCCGACGGAATATCCGCCGGAAACCGACGCAGGACGAGGTCTTTTTTCACGTTCTGATTTTGTCATATCGTCGGACGGTTAGTAAAACGCGGCTTTGGCGAGAAACCGTCAAAGACGACGGGAAATGAGTTCTGTCAGGCCTTCCGTCGAGCATACGTCCCCCAAAAGACGACAAAGCGAATCCTGTCGGATTGCGACAGACGGATTCGCTTTGTCCGTTAAAGGAGGATATCGCGCTTGTAAGAAAAACCTACTTGCTCGCAATTCCAAGACGCTTCTGCATTTCTTCGAGCGGAACCTGCTTCGTTTCCGGCATGATGAAGATCGTCCAAAGAAGTTGGAGAACCATGAATCCAGCAAACATGAAGAAGATCGCCGACGGTCCGATGAGACCGAGGAGCGGCGGGAAAAGCCCTGAGACGCATGCGTTCAAGATCCAGTGCGTAAAGCACCCCAGCGCCTGACCTTGCGCTCGAACGGAGTTCGGAAAGATTTCGCTGAGGAAGACCCAGATGCACGCCCCTTGACCAAAACCATGCGACGCGATAAAGACCATCAGTCCGACGAGCACGCCCCAAACGCCAATTTTCGGAATCGCGGAAACGACGGGATTCGCCGCGTCCGACTCGCCGACGTCCTCGACGGGCGTCTCTTCTTCAACGACCGCTTCGGCGGCGGCGATAACCGGCGCTTCTTCCTCGACGATCTCGACGGCGGCGGCTTGTTTGTCAAGACGCTCAATCTGCGCGTTGAACTCGTCGGAGAAGACGGTAAACAACGTCCCGACCAGTCCTAAACTCAGGATATACCCGATCGATCCGACTAGCATAAGCGTCTTGCGTCCAAACCAGTCGATGACGACAATTGCAAGCATCGTCACGATAAAGTTAGTTAGACCGATAATCGTCGGGAAAAACATCGCCATCCGGTCGCTCGCGCCCGCCAGCAGGAAGACTTTAGGCGCGTAGTACAGAATCGCGTTGATACCGGAAAGTTGATTGAAGGCCGCAATGCAGATCGCCAGCATAATCAACTTGCGATAACGCCAGCAAAAGAGTCTTTCCTTGCCGACGGAACGTTCGTCGTCAATCGCCTGCTGGACGACCTTGAGCTCTTCATCGGCGGCTTCTTCAGAACCGACAAGTTTGACGAAAAGCTTACGCGCCTCTTCAATGCGATTCTTTGTAACGAGCCATCGAGGACTCTCGGGGTTCACAAAGAGCGCGACAAGGAACAAAAACGCGGGAATCGCTTCAACGCCGAACATCCAACGCCATTCCGCGTCGCCAAGATGACAGCCCGCAATGATGAAATTGCTAATGTAAGCGACGAGAATACCCAGAACGATATTGAACTGCGTCAGCGCGACGAGGAAACCGCGACGTTTCGGAGGCGCAATTTCCGCCGTATAGAGAGGCGAGACGACAGACGCGCCGCCAACCCCAATTCCGCCGATAAAACGGAAGAATAGGAAAGAACTCCAATTCCACGGAAACGCGCTGCCGAGCGCTGAAATCAAATAGAGCGCCGCGATCATGATCAGCGTCGGTTTACGTCCGTAACGATTCGTCGGGTACTGAATCGTCGCGGCGCCAAGAATCGTGCCGAAAAGCGCGCTCGAAACGGTAAGCCCCAGCGTCCAGTCGTTCAGATTGAAAACAGAACGGAGCGCCTCTGTCGTGCCGGAAATCACGGCGGTGTCGAACCCAAAGAGCAACCCGCCGAGCGACGCGACGATCGAACTACGAACTACAAGAGACGTTGCTTTTTCGTTTGCCATAATTAAATATTCCCTCGATTGATATCCCGACGTTCGACGTCGAAAACGCCGACGCCTGAACGAAAATTATCCACAAAAAATCTTACGTCTCAATATCTGAACGGAAGAAAGGCGTAAAAAAAAACGAGACCGCGAATTAACGCGATCTCGGTTGGAAAACAAATCTTACTCGGTCAAACGTTTCAGAATATCTTGTTTACAACGCGGGGGAAGAGAATTGCGTCGCGAATGTTGTCAATACCGGTCACGTACATAATCAGCCGTTCAAACCCAAGTCCAAACCCGCCGTGAGGAACGCTGCCGAAACGGCGAAGGTCGATATAATCTTTATACTCGTCCATCGTCATATTTCGCTCTTTCATCGCGGCGAGGAGTTTATCAAGATCGGCCTCGCGTTCGCTTCCGCCGATAATCTCGCCGACGCCAGGCGCGAGCAAATCAGTCGCGGCGACCGTTTTACCGTCCGCGTTTTGCTTCATATAGAAGGATTTGATCTGCTTTGGATAATCGGTTACAAAGACGGGCTTTTTATAAACGACCTCAGAAAGGTAACGTTCATGTTCCGTCTGAAGGTCGGCGCCCCACTCGACCGGATACTGAAATTTCGCGTCTGATTTCTGCAGAATTTCAATCGCTTCCGTATAGGTCACAACGCCAAATTTTTCAGAAACGAGGTTGTGAAGCTTGTCGAGCAGTCCGTTTTCAAAGTTTTTGTCGAAAAACGCAAGCTCGGTCGGACACTGTTCCATAACGGTTGAAACGATATGTTTGATCATGTCCTCGACGAGTTCAATCACGTCGGGAAGTTCGGCAAACGCGACTTCCGGTTCCACATGCCAGAATTCCGCAACGTGACGCGGCGTGTTGCTAGCTTCCGCGCGGAAACTCGGTCCAAACGTATAAATTTTGCCAAACGCCGTCGCGCACATTTCGCCTTCAAGCTGACCGGAAACGCTCAACCCGGCCTTCTGCCCGAAGAAATCGGCGTCGTAATACTCTTTTTCCGACGCCGCCGCGGCGTCCCAAGGGCGAGTCGTCACACGAAACATCTCGCCGGCGCCTTCACAGTCGCTCGCGGTAATTAGCGGCGTGTGCACATAGACGAACCGACGTTTCTGGAAATACTCATGAATCGCCGCAGCGAGTACCGAACGCACGCGAAAAACCGCGTTAAACGTGTTCGTACGCAATCGCAGATGAGGTATCGTACGTAAAAACTCAAGCGTATGGCGTTTCTTCTGCAAAGGGTACTCCGCCGGACAATCCCCGAGAACTTCAAGCGTCTCAGGCGTCATCTCGACGCCGCCGTTACGTCCCTGCGAAGGGATGATTGTCCCCACGACGCGAAGGGACGCGCCCAACTTAAGAAACGGCGCAGGATCGGCGAACTTTTCTTTGTCGAGAACGATCTGCAAATGTTTTAGAGACGTTCCGTCGTTCAATTCAATGAACGCGACGTTCTTAGAATCGCGCGACGTCCTTACCCACCCGCAAACGGTCGTTGAAACGTTCAAATAAGACGCGTCATTGAGAACGTCGTAAATATCAGTATGTTTCATGGTTTTGACTCGCAATGTTTGACAACGACAAACGGTCGAACGCTCCCAACTTCATGCGCTTTACACGAAAAATCACGGGCAGAATCGCCGAGTACAAACAACGCGGCCATTTTATTGTCAGCGTTGATTTTGTCAATTGACGGCGTTCGGTTGGAAGTTACGACGGCTTTTGTCGGTCAGAACTATGAATTTGGTTCAAGGTCAAAAAGATATCGACGACCAACACGTCAGATTAAGCGTTTAAAGCCAAAACGCCAAATGTTGAAAGAAGCGTGGCGTTCGTGTATAATCCCCGGGAGCGTGTTCGACGTAGGGTTTCGATTCCGTCGATTGGGACTTAGAGTTTTTCAACCGTTCAGGCATGGCGACAGAGGCGCGATAGGTTATGAAAAAATCAATTAAAGTCGGTCTTTATGGTATCGGTCTCGACACGTACTGGCCGCAGTTTGAAGGGTTGCATGACAGACTAGTCGGCTATCAGAATCAAGTTGCGCTGAAACTCCAAGACCTTGGCGCGGAAGTTGTCAATGTTGGACTGATAGATTCGCCTCTTAAGGCGGACGACGCAGGACGGCGCTTCCAGCAAGAGGACGTTGAAATTATTTTTCTCTACGTCTCGACCTATGCGCTTTCTTCGACCGTGCTTCCCGTCGTTAACAAACTCAAGAAGCCGGTAGTCGTCCTGAATCTCCAACCAGAGTCGAAAATCAATTATCAGACGTTCAACGCACTCGGAGATCGGACGAAGATGACCGGGGAATGGCTCGCGCACTGTCAGGCGTGCAGCGTCCCTGAAATCGCCAACGCGTTCCTTCGCGCCGGCGTCAAGTTCTTTCAGATTACCGGCGTTTTGCACGACGATCCATTCGTCGACGACGCGCTCCGCGACTGGCTTGAGGCAGCGAGAGTCGCGGCTCTTCTACGACAAAGTCGCGTCGGTCTTGTCGGGCATTACTACAACGGCATGCTCGACGTGTATTCCGACCTTACCCGTCTTTCCGCGCAAATCGGGCCTCATTTTGAAATTCGCGAGTTCGGCGAAATCCTTGAAGAACGCGGGCATGTAACCGACGTCGAAATCGACGCGCGTGTCAAAACAATTCGTGAAGAGTTCGACGTTCAGCCTGACTGCTCCGAATTTGAATTGCGTCGCGCCGCGCAGACTTCCGTCGCTCTCGACCGTTTCGTTGAAAAAAACAAACTCGACGCGCTCGCATATTTCTACAACGGCTTTGGCGACGAACGATATTCTGACCTCATCGCGTCGGTCATCGTAGGTTTCTCGATGCTTACGGCGCGAAACGTTCCCGTCGCAGGCGAATACGAGGTTAAAAACTGTCTCGCGATGAAGATTATGGACGCCTTCGGAGTCGGCGGCGCTTTCTCCGAGTTTTATGCGTTAGACTTCGACGACGACGTCGTGCTCCTCGGCCACGACGGTCCGTGTCATCCTAAGATAGCCCAAGGCAAAACGAAAATCAAACCGCTTTACGTCTATCACGGTAAAGTCGGCGAAGGCTTAAGCGTCGAGACGTCCGTCCAATACGGACCGGCGACGCTCCTCTCCGTGATTGACGCGCCCGACGGAGCTGCGAAATTTCTCGTCGCCGAGGGCGTCTCGGAACCGGGACCGATCCTTGAAATTGGCAATACGAACAGTCGCTACCGGTTCCCTATTGGCGCACGGGAGTTTGTCGACGCTTGGTCTGGTCGAGGTCCGTCGCACCATTGTGCAATTAGCGTCGGACACAACGCACGAAAGCTTAAACTCCTCGCGGCAATTCTCGGAATCGAGTTTATCCGCGTTTGTTAAAACGCATACGACGTCGGCCTCTCGTAAACTCTTTGAAACTTGCTAAAGAAGTAGTTGTCAAAGAATCGTTATGACAAGATTTAAAACAATTCTAACCTACGCCCTTTTCATAGGGCTTTTATTAGCCTTTTCCATCGTCCCTTTATTTAGGTCGCCGGATGTAGAACATTCCGCAGACGATGTGGAATATTCCGTAGACTTTAACGAACGTGTCGGCGCAATCAAACCGCTCAACGGCGGCACGCTTTGGGCGAAATTATCTCGTGAGTCGCTGTGTGATCATCAAGCAGACGCAGAAGCATGTCGTTTCTCAACAATTCGTCTATGCGACGTGCCTTGGAATAACGAGGGGCTACGACTCGTAGACGTTAATCAGATTTTTGCGAATTTGAACGCAGACCCAAATGATCCTAACAATTACTTCTTCGCCCTGACAGATAATTATATTGCCAATATTCTTAAAGGCGGATCAGTTCCTATCTATCGTCTTGGAACAAGTTTCGAACATACAAATACGGCATACTTTGCTCAGAAGCCACAAGATTTTGAGCGCTATGCAGAAATCTGCGCTGGAATTGTTCGTCACTATAACGCGGGCTGGGCCAATGGTTTCAAGTGGAATATTTTATATTGGGAAATATGGAATGAACCGGATAGACAGGAATCTTGGGGCGACGACGATTGGGAACAGTATTGCCGCTTTTATGTTATCGTAGCAAAACGTCTCCGTTCCGAATTTCCAGATATTAAAATCGGCGGTCCCTCGCTTTCGTATTTCCAGCCCGAAAAAGTCAAACTTTTTGCCGAGGTATGTAAAGAAAAAGGCGCTCCCATAGATTTCTTCACATGGCACTGCTACGGCGTAACGCCGGAACATATAATAAACGAGCCCTTTATCGTTCGTGAGACGCTCGATGAAGTCGGTTTGTCTAACACAGAGTTACACCTAAATGAATGGCACTATTTGCCTGGCGGTTGGAAGGTTTTCTTCAAAGCGTTAAAAAATCCTCAGAAAAAATATGATCTTGCAAATTCGCCAGACGGAATGAATGGAGTCGAGGCGGCGGCGTTTATCGACTATGTGCTCACGCGTTGGCAAGACGGACCGCTTGATATGAGCAATTATTATGCCTTTGGACTTGATCTGTTCGGCGTAATCGACTATTACGACAGAATCCGCCCGACGTATTACGCGCTGCGTTTCTTCGGCGCGCAGATTTCTGAGGCTCCTATCCGAGTCGAAACAAAGGATCCGGGCGGGAACGTGTCGCTTCTCGGTTCTGTCGACGACACAGGCTCTAGAAAGCGTCTCCTTGTCTCTTGTTACAAGCAGGTTTTTCCGAAATCTATCACAATTAAGCTTAAGGGCGTTCCGTCGGAAGGAAATATCGAAGTTGTCCAAATTAATTATGACGCCAACTGCAAGTCGACAAAAAAGAGATATTCGGGCGGTTTTTTAACGCTTAAACCGCAAAAATCCAGCGTTTTCCTCATTCGTTTTGAACCGAATTCATAACAACGCAACGATTCAATCAATTCAGGCAAATACGACAATAGCAACGGTTGCGTGAATGTTCAACCTAAAAATTTTTCGAGCTCATCGTCGTCTATGGCCCGTCGCAATGGGCGAACGTCTCGTCCATGTTGAAGTCGCGATTCTCGGCTTTGCGCCTGCCGTTCACAATCAATCCCTCCCAGAAAGTTCAGAACAACCCTCGTCGTTTGCTAAATGCGCAAACGACGTCCCCTGTAGCACGACGCGCGTTGTATAAACCGCCGTCGAGGTCCCTTGTAAATTACGCTCTCCCTTCTGCTCCATCCGCAGAAGTCGGCGGAAAGGATTCGCCATGACCAAATTAGGATTTTTTTTGACCCAAACGCTTTGTTCAAGCGTAGTTTTTCTTCTTTCCGCCGTTTCCGTTTTCGCACAACAAGACGCGGAGTATTCGGTAAACTTTGACGCTCGCGTCGGCGCGATTAAACCGGTCAACGGCGTCAATCTTTGGGCAAAATTCTCCCGTGAAACCCTAGAGAATCGCCAAACCGACGCGGAGGCGTGCCATTTTTCGACGGTTCGTCTCCACGACGCCCCGTGGGATAACGAAGGAATGCGTCTCGTCGACGTCCATCAGATTTTTGGCAATCTCAACGCTGACCCTAAAAACCCCGACAATTATTTCTTCGCTCCGACCGACGATTATATCGCCAATATTCGCAAGGGCGGCGCCGTCCCGATCTATCGTCTTGGCACAAGCATCGAACACACAGCGGTGAAATACTTTGCGAAAAAGCCTCAAGATTTTGATCATTACGCGGAAATTTGCGCGGGAATAGCCCGTCACTATAACGCTGGCTGGGCGAACGGTTTCGAATGGAATCTCCCGTATTGGGAAATTTGGAACGAACCAAACATTATTCCTCAGATGTGGGACGATCCCGACTGGGACGCGTATTGTCGCTTTTACGTCGTCGTCGCCAAACGCCTTCGCGCTGAATTTCCCGATATCAAAATCGGCGGTCCCGCGTTAGCGGGCCACGATCTCAATAAGATCAGGCGTCTCGCCGAACTCTGCAAAGAAGAAAACGCCCCCTTGGATTTTCTTTCATGGCACTGTTACGCGAGCGCCCCAGAACAGCTTATCGATCCCCCCTTTGAAGTTCGCAAGACGCTCGACGACGCAGGTTTCCCGAACACAGAGTTGCACCTAAACGAATGGCATTATTTCCCGACCCAATGGAACGTCGTTCATGGAACAAACGGCGGCGACCAGGCGAAACGGGAACTTGCGACGTCACCCGAAGGACTCCACGGCGCGGAAGCCGCCGCGTTTGTCGACCTCGTTCTGACCCGTTGGCAAGACGGACCGCTTGACATGGGCAATTACTACGCCTTTGGTCTCGACACGTGGGGGATGATCGACAATTTTGGCAAGCTCCGTCCGACTTATTACGCGTTTCTCCTTTTCGGCGAGCAGATTTCACAGGCGCCCATCCGCGTCGAAACAAAAGATCCCGGCGCGAATGTGTCCCTTCTCGGTTCCGTCGACGAGATGGGCGTCGCTAGGCGTCTCCTCGTCTCGTACTACAAACAGAACAATCCCGCGCCAATCAGTATAACGCTCCAAGGCGTCCCGGCAGAAGGCGAAGTCGAAGTCGTCCAGATCGACTATGATTCTGACTACAAAACAACATCGGTCAAATATGCCGACGGCGTTTTAACATTAAAGCCGCAGAAATCCAGCGTCTTTCTTGTTCGTTTTTGAACAATTTTCACGACGCCATATTTTTATGCCGTTAGACGGCTAAAGAGGAACATAAAGTGAACTTTCAATCTACTATCGCATCTCGCCGCGCGACGACGTCCCTAGTCGCCTTTTTCTTCACGTTTTTAACGCTGGCGTTTTGTTACGACAGCCCGTCCTTCGCCGACGACAAGGCAAACGCATCCGGCGACCTCTCGACGATTTTCAAGTTCACCGAGGGATTTTCCAATCTGATGAAGTCGCCCAAAGAAAAGACGACGGAAAAGGACGCGGGCGTCGAAGAGAACTCTAGCGTTACAGCAAGCGCGGGAGTTCCGATTCCTAAAAACGCAGGCGTCGTTCTGCAAGTAACGTCGTTAAAAACGCTGGACCGAGCAGTCGGCGAGCTATCAGAGCAAACGGGAGGCGATCGATTCAGCGCCCTTACGGCTCTTCGTCTCACGGCATACCGCAACGCTCTTTCTTGCATAAACACAAACAATCCCGTGGCGGTTGTCGTATTCTGCGACACAGTTCCGCCGAGAATCGCGGTCGAATTGCCTGTTTCTAACAAACAATTTGAAACCTTCGTTTCAGCCGTCGCTAAAGCGTCTAAATCCGACAAGCCGATCGTCGATTCCCAAAAGCGAACCGCTCGTTTCACCTTGACGTTAAACAACTCCCTAGCCGTCGTCGCACGACAAGTTTCCAACGACTACGTTGTCGTAACAAACGCGGAAAACGAGTCTGCGCTGGCGTTCTTCGAATCGTCAAACGTCTCCTCCAGAATTGCGTCGGCGCCCGAAGAGCTTAAGTCGCCAATCGTCACAATCAACGTCTCAGAGCAAGGATTGACGCAACTGACAAAACCCAATCGACCTTTCTGGGTTGAAATGCAGAATCTTCTCGTCGAATTGCAAAAAACTAATCCCGCGCTCGCCAAAATCGATATTGAGGCCGTTCATCGATACGCCGCCGACAATCTCGCAGGACTTCGGTATGATCTTGCCATTGACGATTATGGTCTTTACGCGGCGCTTCAAACGACGGTTAAACCAAACTCAGACGCGGCGGCGCAACTAGCGACTTATCGCGATCCATATCCGCTTAATGTTACGGCAGACCGCTTCTTTTCGATTCTTCCTGACGTCGAATCGACGCTTGCCGGTCAGGTCGACCTTCCAGGTTCTCTCTCCCAAACGCTTCCGGCGCCCTTTAATCGTGTGAGTTTCGTCGAGTACTGTCTCGGCCTTCCGACAACCGGCGAACTGGCGGCGGAATCCTTCATGTTTTATCTCGAAGTCGACGACGCCGACGCGTTTGCTAGGGAGATGATAGTCCCTCGCGCCCGTGAAATCGGTCGTTATATCGGCTCCAAACAAGCGTCCGACGCCGCGTCGCAACTCTTCGGAAGCATTGCGGAACGTCGTCTCGCACGGCAAAATAACAGCCGACGTCCGATTCCTGATCGTCGCCGTGCAGATCCGGAACGCGCGGCGGAAGTCGGCGGCGCGTTAGGATCGCTCATTGGCGGAATTGTCGGTGAAAACGCCGGCGAGGAAACCGCGATGAAGGAACGCCGAATTAACGGGTTCAAAACGTATGTTTCCGACATTGAAACGTATGTGCGTCAAACGGCGCTCATGAAAGCGGAAAAGAACGGATCTTTAGCGTCCTCCGACGCGCCCAAGATGAGAAACGGCGCCTTTTCGCCTGTTGAAGCGTTAATCTCAATCATCCAAAACGACGGCGAACTTCAGAATGGAATCCTTCGTTCGGCAAACGACGAAGCGGCGCAAGTCGATCAAACGCCGTTGTTTGCTCGAGAGGGATATCTCGTCGTTCTCAATAAAAACGCAATTCTATTCAGTCTTGGCAATCAGGATCTTCTCAAACTTGGCATTAACAACTACCGGGCGACGAAAGAGCCTGGAATCAACTACATTGCCCAGACGCACGACGTCGACGCGACGTTTTCGCTTCGCCGTCTCGGCGCCCTCATTCCGAATCTTAAGGATTCCAATATCATCGGTTCCATGCGCGTCGATCCCGCCGCGATTCAAGCCTATTACCGTTGGCTCCAGAAGTATTATTTTCCGAGCGCTCCGAAATTCACAACCGCCGAGTTGCCCATCGGAACGCCTAAACTTCTCGTCGTATCGAGCGTCTACCCGAACCGGGGAGTCCAGCGTTTTGTCCTGCCCCACAAGGCGACTGCAAACTTAATCAAGACCTATGGAGGCGGCGCGTCTCTGACTGAGCTCCTTCTCAAGCCGAGGAACGACTCCAAAAATTCTGAAAACGCCAACTCTGACGACGATTTCAGCGTCGATTTCGACGACAAATAGGATTCGCAGTTCGCCAGATATTCGTAATCCCGTTGGAGCTTGCCATGAACAAAAATCTCACGATGTTTCTTCTCGGAAAAGTCGTATCAGGAATCGCGTTCGTAATGACGATTCTAGCGTTTACCCTCGTCGGATCAGCCGACGAACCCAAAACCCTTATTTCTTGGGATTTTAATACTGAGCAAGACGTCGCCGAATGGTCGTCTGCAAATTTGACGAAGCCCACGTTTCACGACGGCGTCCTTAGAGCGAACGCGACGTCGTGGGATCCTTTTGTCGTCAGCCCGCATTTTATGCTCAAACCCCGCCAAGGACAGTATATCGAGATTCGGATGCGTTCGACAGGCGTAGGACTCGGCGAAATCTTCTTCGCATCTTCCGACGAGGGGCAGTACAACGGATTCTCGCAAGCCAAAACAGCTACGTGGCAAATTCGGCACGACGGGCTTTTTCATACCTATCAGATTATGCCCGCGTGGCTTGCCGAACCACAAATTATCAAGATTCGCGTCGACGTCGGAAGACCTGAAACCGACGACGTCAAACGCGGAGTCGAGCTAGAAATCGACTATATTCGCATTCTCGATATTGGTCTCGACGAAGCAGTTCCGATGAATCGCGCCGATTGGAACTCGGACGCGCTCTCCAAGCTAAAGTCTGACGCCGTTGAAGGTCGGAACGAGTGGATCAGCGAAATTGGTCGACTTGCCCCTTCGTCATGCGGTTCTAACCTCTACTTAGAATGGCGAAAAACCGGCGATCGGGACGACGTTGAACCTTTTCCGAGGGCGTCTCTCCGATGTCTCGTCGCTTCTGGCTCTGGACAGACGACGCTTGAAGTTCCTCTTTTCAATCTCTGTCAGGTCGTTAAATCGCCAAACGAAGTCCTCTCGAAAAACGTCGATCTCTCGGCTTACAAAGATTGGGGCGCGGCGATTTTCCGGTGGGAAATCTCATTACCCGACAATTTGGAACTCGAACGCGTCAGGTTCACAAAAGCCCCTGTTGGACCCGGCGTCCTCGAAACACAAGACGGTCGTCAATCGGCGCTAGCGCGTCTAAGCGACGGACATGCATATACTCAATATGAAACAATCGTCCGCAATTGCGGCGGCGCGCCCCTTTCTAAGTTTGCCTTGGGCGCCGACGCAAGCGACGACGTCGCTCTCAAGAAACTTGAGGTTCAAAAGATCGCCGTCGATCCGCTCCTCGGTTTTAATCCAACGGGAGATCGTAACACTGTTCAGCAAGTCGACGATTCAGTTCTCGACGCAACGACGATAACAGTCGAGGCCCGAGCGAACGCAGTCTCGCTTCCTGAAGAGTTTTCACTCCAACCAGGCGAAGCCTGTAAAATCGTCTCTAAATATGAAGTTAAAGCTTCGGGCAATTTCAACGTTTCGCTTCGACTCGGCGCAACGACGTCTGATAGAAAGATCGACGCCGCGCTGAACGTCGCGTTGAGCGTCCTTCCCTCGGCTGAATTGCCAAAGAATCTATCGTATGTTCCTGAACCCCGCGACGTTGAAAGCGACTACGAAATCGGCGCCTTCTACTTCCCAGGATGGTCTAAAAGCGTCAATTGGGAAAAAATTGATTCCGCCGCGCCGATTCGTAAACCGCTCTTGGGTTATTACGACGAATCGAACCCTGAAGTCGTCGATTGGCAAATCAAATGGGCGGCGGAAAACGGCGTCAAATTCTTCCTCGTCGACTGGTACTGGCGCCACGGTCAAATCTCCCTCGACCATTGGATCAACGCGTTTCAGCGAGCCAAATATCGCTCGCACCTTAAATGGGCGATCATGTGGGCTAACCATACCGGTCACGGAACTCACTCGACAGAGGACTGGACAAAAGTCTCTCAGTTTTGGATCGACCATTATTTCAAGACGCCCGAATACTACACGATAGACGGCAAACCGGTCGTCGCGCTCTGGCAGCAGGAGATTCTCGACTTTGACATGCGCGAGGAAGCGCGGAAAGAAGGCGTTGAACTTAAACAGGGCGAGGGATGCAAACGCGCCTTCGATATTACGCGTAAAATGTGTAAGGAAGCAGGATTGCCCGGGGTTTATTTTATCGCCATGAAATGGCCCGAAGCCTCGACCGACCCGAGAATCGTCCAAGAGTTGGCAAACGGAAGCTTTGACGAAACGACTATTTACCACTTTATGTACCCTGGAAAGAACGTCGTCAATCCTCAGCTATATTCGTTCGACCAAGTCGTCGCAGCGTCAAAGCCCAACTGGGAAGAGCGTTACGAGACGGGGATTCTTCCCTTCATGCCGAACATTTCTACGGGTTGGGACTCGCGTCCGTGGCACGGTTTCCGTAGCGTCGTCGTTTACGGTCGTTCGGTTCAATCCTTCAAGCGTCTCCTCGAAGACTATAAGTCTTTCGCCGATAAAACAGGCGTCAAACGCGCAGTGCTCGGTCCCCTCAACGAATGGGGCGAGGGTTCCTATATCGAGCCGAATAACGAGTTTGGATTCGGAATGTACGAAGCGATTCGCGAGGTCTTATGCAAAAAACCTGAAGGCGGGTTCCCCGTGAACTATGCCCCCCACGAAGTTGGGCTCGGTCCCTACGATTATCCTAAAGATACTGACAAATAAGAGACTTGAACGCTTCCTCGTATTTTGGACTTTGTCTCGAAAGTCTTCCTTTCGGGGCAAAGTCTTTCTGTTGTTATCTCCTTTAAGAAAAAAGTGATGATGAAAAAGAACGTCAAATCGACGCTTTCGTTAACGGCTGTCTTATTCTCGCTCCTTTTGGTCAATTTCACACAGGCAGACGAAAAGACGTCCCCAAAGGACTCGACATTCTACACGTACGACATGACGTCCTTACGCGCCGTCGATAAATCGAATCCAGCCGACGTTCGTCGGGTCTGGGACGAAACGCTCCTGATTTCAACGCTCCAGGGTCTTGTCAATCGCGATTCTGCGACGCTTTTCGTGAACTACGTCCAAGCCTATGGTCGCGACGTCGACGCCTTCTGGCTCGAAACATTCTCTAAGGAAGTCCACAAAGCCGACGGTTCCACGCGAAGGGGATGGCTTCAAGATCGTCGTCGTGTTGAAATTAGCTCTCTTGACGAATTGCTGGACCGTTTCTCTGACGTCTATAAAGGCGTCGTTCTTTACGACGAACGCGTTCCATCGACGGTAAACGTCGCGCTTACTATCGCAGGAGTCGAAAACTTATTGCCGATTCGTTACGACGCTACGGAAGGTTCGCTCTATGACAGACTAGTCTCGTCGCCGCAAGGGCGCTCTCTTCCGATTCTCAGACGCCTTGTCGATGAAGACGGAAAATCTCTTTTTACCGGCAAGGGAAAAATTCCGGGCACAAATCTCGATTCCACCGGCTCTGCTAAAGCGGACGCCTATTTCTGGATGATTGAGAAATACCTAATTCCCAAAAAAGTCAACTTAACGGAAGGCGGCTATTACATCGACGCGTTTTGGATAACTCATCCCAACGGCGCAGTTCAGAATCATTGTCTGACCAATAGGGATTTTATCGTTGCACGTAAAGGTTTCTTCTTCGATCTGTCGCCTTGGGAGGACGAAGCTCCAAACGACGACCCTAACCAGCCGCTAGGAACCGATTTCAAAACATTCAACGCTATCATGCGCGCCGCATATGAGGGAACAGCCGGGAAGAAAATGATACGCGTGGCGGGGTTTACCCCTTGGGACACAAAATATACAGATCACGGTAACGCCGGAGGCAAGCATGGGGGGGTTCCCACCGAGTGGCGACATGCAGAAATTCTTTCAAATTACAACGGCTATCTTGACGCCGACGCGCTTGGACTCGGCGCAATGGCAAACGCTTCTTTTTATCAGCACTTCCCTCTTGAAAAACGTTATCCTCAAAAGAAACCGACCTTAGACACGCTAAAAAAGCGAGGACTCGTTGATAAAAACAAGCGTCCAATCGACAAAACATTCGTCGCAATCTATTCAGGCGATTACGACTCCGCCGCATGGGTCTGTCAGGCGGCGCCGACGCTGTGGAACGATCCTGAACGCGGCGTAATTCCGATTAATTGGGCGTTCAATCCTAATCTCGCCGATCGTTTCGCCCCAGGATTCGACTACTTTCGACAAACTCAAACCGCAAACGACTTTTTCGTCTCGGGCGACTCTGGCGCGGGCTACGTCAATCCAATGAGTTTCGTCGAACCGCGACGTATCTCCGGAGCGCCAGACGGTCTCGACGTTTGGATTAAACACTGCGTAAGGTATTTCCGCCAATGGGACGTTTCTGGAATCGGTTTTATTATCGACGGAGACGCGCCAACCTGCGATCGTCGTACTCTTGAACGACTCTCGAAATTCTCGCCCGACGGAATGATCACGCATCGTGGGAACGTCGCAGGCGTCGTTAAAAATCCTTTCGGCGGCGTAACGCCGTTCCGCCCCATTAATTTCGATATATCCAGCCCAGAACAGGGTAAACAGATTGTCCTCGGCGACGTTCGCTTCGACCGTGGTCCGCAATTTAACGTATACCGGACCATTTTATGGTCGCCCACGCAACTGAAAGAACTTTTCGACAAGGTCAAGAGCGATCCAGAACGAGGAGTCCGCGTTGAGTTCGTCGATTTGTATACCTTCTGGTTACTCATCCAACTTGAAGCCCAGTATTTGGGAAAGAACGAGTTTGATCTCCGGTTATAAACCCATATAAAAAAACGAAACGACAATTTAATTTAAAAAAGATTAAATGGAACCGCTGGACACGGTCGCAAAAAGCGCTAGAATGACCAGACTTAGAATAACGGTCGCGTCGTTCTGTTGTGGTATGTGCAGCGCGAGGTTGCAAGAACGATGCGATGAAGACGCGCAGGAGCATTAATCGCGCGTCGTGTTGCATTTTGAGTCGCAGGAGCGACGTTGACGTTCGTTCGTGTTAAGCGCAGGGCTGACAAGGTCGGCGCGTCGCGAGTCGATATCTTCGAACGAACAGTCGCTCGTCTCTTGTCGCTCGTTCCTTTTTGTTGGAGGTTTACTGTGGTCAAACTTACTCTTCGCGATAAAGAAACTATTCAAGACGCCGTCCATCGTTTCCGTAAGCTTGTCGAGCGTAGCGGTCTCAAGAAAGAGATGCGTCGGCGTGAATTTTATGAGAAGCCGAGCGAAACCAAACGTCGTGCCCGTCTACGAGCCGAACGTCGCGCCTTCCGCGCTGCGAAAATGGCTGCGCGCTGATTTCTTTTTTCGCATAAGAGAAGACTGCAACGCCTGTTAAAGACCGTTCCTAGAAGGAACGGTCTTTTTCTTTGTTCTTTCTCTAATCCTTGCTCTCGATATCTCTTGCGTCGACGCTTCAAAATATCTATACTCCCCCTGGCGCGAGGTGTTCGGCGGTCGTCGATTGCGTTTCAAGGAAGAAACCTTAAAAACCGAGCGTTCACGGGGAATTTCACTACATAACTCCCAGCGAACCGCGCCAAACAGTTCGTCAGGAAAGAGTCCATGATTTCAACGAATTTCACAACAAGCGTCGGTCGTCGCAACGAGTCAAGAAACGCCCTGGTTTTAACGGCGTTTCTCAGCCTCGTAACGCTTTTGCTCGTCGGTTGTTCTACGCCTATATTCTGGACGGACAACAAGGTTCTTCTTTATTTCCCAGGCGCAGGTCGTCGGAGCGACGAAATTCCAGGATACGTCCGTCCTTGGGAGCGTATTAAATTAATCGAAGAAAAAGGGAAAAAGGGCGCTAAAGCCAAACCTGACGAAAAAGACGTCCTGCTCGTTCAACTCGACGAGGAATACGAAAAGACCGACAGTCCGTACATTAAACGCGCCGCTGTCGAAGCTGCGGCGCGTATCTGCGCCAACTATTCCAATCCAGCCGCTGAAAAGATATTCAAAACAGCGTTGGAATGCGACGACATAAACCTTAATTTTTCAGCCTGTCATGCTTGGGGAAAATATTGTACGGAAGGCGATATCGCCTCCGATAACGCGCAGGAACGAAAACTCGCGGTTGAAATCCTAAACGCGCGATACAAGGCGCTCCCCTACTCGATCGCTCCTGGCGCCGAAGAAGAAAATGACCGACGAAAAGACGTCCGCGTCGCAATTCTTCGAGCTCTGGGGTCCTTTAAAGAGGACGATTCTCCTCTTGTTTTGGAAACGTTGGAACTGGGCTTAAATGGAGAAAAACTGGACGACGGCGCGTTGCAGAATCAAGCGTGTCTCTCGCTCGGTAAAGTCGTCGGCAAAAACTACGGCGTCGACGGAGAAGCTTGGCTTAGTTACTTGGCATACAAACGCGGCGAGATTCCGGAACCGCCCAAAGAGTTATCCTTCTATTCAAGACTTCCAAAACTCAACAACGCAACGGGCGTTTTTAAGTGACACGACGCGTTAGGAGCAGTATAACGTCGTCTAACTCAAACATCTGTTTATTCTAGCAGCTTATGAAACTCTCAAGAGAGAACACGACGGCGCTCGTTATCGATCTCCAAGAGAAAATTGTTCCCGCAATGACGGAGGCAAAGCGTCTCGTCGAAAACGCCAAGTTTCTCATTTCCGGTCTGAGCGTCTACGCGATCCCAATTGTCGCAACAAGGCAATACCCGAAGGGACTAGGCGACACGCTCCCCGAAGTACGGCAAGTTATGAAGAACACGGCGTTCTACGACAAGACGACCTTCAGTTGTCTTGACGACGACGTCATTAGAAACAGATTTAACGCCGATCTCCGTCCGAACGTTATCCTTGCGGGAATTGAAACGCACATTTGCGTTCTGCAAACCGCTCTTGATCTCTTGGAACTCGGAAAAAACGTCTATCTTGCGACAGACTGCGTGTCTTCAGGAAATCTTTTCGATCAAAGGTTTGCGCTTAAACGACTCTTTACTGCGGGAGTCGTCCCCTCGACCTCGGAAGCGCTTCTCTACGAAATCGCGGGCAAGGCGGGTTCGTCTGAATTTAAAGAACTGAGTCGTCTTGTTAAAGAAAGGCGATAACAGCTCTGCGTCCCCGATCATAAACGCGTAAAAAAACGTCGTTCGTCTGTCAAAACAAAAAAGGTCGTTCCAAAATCAAAGCGGAACGACCTTTTCTATTTTTGTCAAACGCCGCGACGGATCGACTCAAACGCGTCGTGTTAGATAAGCGTCAAGCCAACCCGTCGCCCACAAAATCACGCCCAATAGATGCAGTACAGTAGGATCGTGAGAATCACGACGACAAGCCCGAAGAACTTAGCGCCCTTGGAATCCTTGAGGAACGCGGCCCATCTTTCTGCCGTCATATTGTGTTCGCGACCATACTCAAGCTCTTTACGCTGCTCGTCGGTGAGATCGGCGGCTGCGAGCGCTTTGTCAATCTGCGCGTTGAGTTCGTCGTTCGTCGGAAACGCCGGGACAGGTTGTTCAAACGGAATCTTGCGAGGCGCAAACATCGAAAGGAGAAACGCTATCAAGATGAGAATGCCGAAGACGACCGCCATGCGGTTCAGGAAGTCGAGTTCAGGCAGGCACGTCGCAAACAGGTGATAAAGAATCGGGCAGCCGACAAGCGCAATCACGCCGTAGTAATTCGGAGCCTTCTTCATCCAGAACCCAGCGACAAACGCCGCAAAGATACCAGGCGAAATATAACCCTGGAATTCCTGAATCGCCGTGAAGACGCCGCGATATTTAGGATCTGCCCAAATCGGCGCTACGACGCACCCAATAAGAACGAAAACGACGACCGCAACGCGTCCAATGAAAACCAGTTTCTTCTGACGCGTCTGACCTTCGACAGTCTTCGGAAGGAGGTATTCGTCATAAATATCCATCGTGAAGATCGTCGACGCGGCGTTAAGCATTGCGGCGACAGAACTAATAATCGCGCCAAGGAGCGCGGCGAGCATGAAGCCTTTAAAACCGCCCGTCGGAACGACGCGACTCATAAGGAGCGGAAAAGCAGAGTCCGTGTCATAACCGCTAATCATCGCCTCTTTCATGCCGAATGTGACGCCTTCTGGCGCATTTTTCTTCATGTGCAAAAGGGTAAGAAGGTATTCGTCCTCAACCTGCATTTCGTCCTCATGGACGTCGTCGATAATCTCCTGGAGATCAAGTTTAAGCGCGGCGGCGTTATATTCCAAGATCGCGCGGGCGTTGACGGCGTCAAACGCGACATAACTGCGATTAAACTGGAAAAGCGGCTGCGAAGCGTCAGGAGAAGACCTCAACTCTTCAAATCGAGCAAGTTCAGGTCCAGAGGCCTTCAAAGCGCTTCGATTCATTTCCTCGTGGAAAAGGTTAAACGCGATCATGCCCGGGAAAATGACGATGAACGGGATCAAGAGCTTCATGAACGCGGCAAAAACGAGCCCTTTCTGTCCCTCGCCGAGGCTCTTGGAACCGAGAGTTCGCTGGATGATATACTGGTTGAGTCCCCAATAGTAAAGGTTCGGAATCCAGATGCCGACGATCAGCGCGGTAACAGGAATCACAAGGTCCCACTTCGGGAGGTTCATACGCAACTTAGCTTCATTCAAAAGGTTAAAGCGTTCCCATGCGTCGCCGCCGGAAAGCTGATTGAACAAGTCGGTATGCTCAGGCGTCCCTTCGGGAGCAACGCTAGACGCTAGAAGAACCGCGTCGGCAGAGCCGAGTTTCTTCACTGTAAAATATAGAACGACGCAACCTGCGACGATCAGCGCGGAACCTTGGAGAAGATCCGCCCATGCACACGCCTTGAGACCGCCTGCGAAAATGTAGAGAGCCGCGAAGATTCCTATCAGCCAACAGAAGAATTTGAGATCGAGCGCAATCCCGTTGATTTTCATTCCTTCGAAGAAGACGGCGTATGCCTTTGCGCCCGCGTATGTTACTACCGTGATGTTGACGGCGACGAGCATAATCATCATGAAGATCGACATGACCGTTCGCGCGCTACGGCTATAACGTGTCTCAAGATACTGAGGAATCGTGTAAATCCCCGATTTCAAGAAGCGAGGCAGGAAGAAAAACGCAACGATTACCAGCGAAATCGCGGCGATCCATTCATAACTCGCAATCGCGAGACCGATATAGTCAGACCCCTGTCCCGACATGCCGACAAACTGCTCGGCAGAGATGTTCGCGGCAATCAACGAGAAGCCAATTAACCACCATTTAAGTCCGCGACCTGCAAGAAAATAAGATTCGCTGTCGTGACCCGAATTACGGCTCACGCCGAACGCGACGAATATAACCGCCGCAAGGAAAAGGAAGAAAACGAAAATGTCGCTCGCATTGCCGAAAACGGCTTGCTGAGCGGCGTCTGCCGCGAAAAGAATACCGGACATATAAGACCTTTAGATTTCTGTTGCTTCAGTTTCAACGCAACGCCGACTCCCGGAAAAACCAAGACCCGGCGTTACGCCACGTCCAAAAGTTCAAAGGGGGTTATTTGCTTAAATGGAGAAAACAACCGCGTTTGTTGCCAACGAGGATATCAGGGACGTCGTCGCCGTTAATATCTTGAGCCATGACTTGCGTGCCGACGCCGGAAGCGTCGTCAATAATGTGCGGTTCAAAAGAAACCGCGCCGTTATCGCCGCGTTTCGTTTCCCACCACATCAAATATGCAGGAGCGTTTGCATCCACGTCGCCCTTGGAACCGTGCGCCCACCAGCGTTTGCCCGTCACAACGTCCAGAACGCCGTCGCCGTTGCAGTCGGCGAGAGCCATCGAATGAAGTTGGCTAACCTTAGGATAAAAATCTTCGGCAGGCTCGGTAGGAATAAGCCAAACGGGTTCGAAATCAATCGCTCCGTCGGCGGAACGTTTCTGAACCCAGCAGAGGAGTCCATACAGGTGGCAGTGCCATGCGGTAAAAACGTCGTTGAGACCGTCGCCGTTAAAATCGGCGACAAGCATATTAGAGGCGGCGTCAGCAAACTTAAAGGGATGGAACTTCCAAGGAACGTCGGCGATATTTTCCGGCTGTTCCCACCATCCGTCCATTTCCAAGAGGTCGATTCGTCCGTCCCCGTTGACGTCGCCACAGCCGTTGCCATGGAAATAACGCTGATACTTCGGGTTTTCATTCGAAATTGCGTGGAAATCCCATGGTTCGTCCGCTTTCGGCTTCGCATAACCGTACCAACCGTCGCGATTGAAAAGGAGTTCGCATTTGCCGTCGTTGTCGATATCAGCCCATGCCTGAGACTCGTTCCCTAATTGGATCGTCGATTCGCGCTGTTTCCATAACCCGTCGCCGCCCTTGGGATTCTCGTACCAAGAACCGTCGGTTCCCGGGTGCGGACAGATAATAATGTCTGTCCAGCCGTCGCCGTTAATATCGTCGGCGAAATTAACGAAAGAGTTGGTATAACCTTCAGGATCGTAGGTATCGTCGGCTTCCATAAATTTGTGTTCAGTCTTGAAATCAGGACCTTCGTACCAGACGTGTCCCGAAACAACGTCCATGACGCCGTCGTTATTAAAGTCGCCAAACGCGGCGCCTTCGCTACGGAATTTCGTTGTTATAACGATCTTCTGCCATTCAGGATCTTTTTTTGGCGCCGTTTCGGCGGCAAAAGCCGTCGAGATGACGCACAACGCCAAAACGGCGCAACTCAATCGTAAAATCGCCTTACTCATATCGGACTCCATTACGGACAAAGGAAATACCTGCGTCTCAAGCAAAACACGAAGTCTCGGGCGTCGCAAATAGACACGCCGCAAAAACCACGCGTTCCCTAATTAAACCAGACCCCAAGAGGGTTTTCAAGGGCGACGAGAAAAAGATTAGAAATATAAGCGCAAAATAGAAGGTAAAAACCTAAGCCGACGCCAAAGAAACAAAACCGATAAAAAACTCAGTGCAAAACGCCCTTTTCCATGTTCGCTCGCGCCACGTCTTCAACGCGCTGACGAACCCGACGGCACTCGGGGTCGTCGTTAAACGCGCTTCCCGCAGCGTCAAGGGTCGCGAGCGCCTCGTCGTAACGTCCTTGGAAAAGGGACGTTTCGGCGAGGCGGGCGCGGTATAGCGGTTCGTTCGGTTCATAACGAGCCGCGACCTCGTATGCCGACGCCGCGTCGGCATATAATCCAAGACCGACATAAGCCTCGCCCTTCCCCGCAAAAACGGACGCCGGTTCGTGATTCGTCGGATAAAGGCGTTCGAGACATTGCCACGTCGCTAAACCGGAATCGAAGTCTCCCAACTCGTTCTGTAACGTCGCAATTTGAAAAAGAAGACTCCTGTCGTCGACGGAAAAATGCGCGGCGCGCTGAAAATCCAACAGAGCTTGTTCGTTGTTTCCGAAGGCTCGATCAACTTTTCCGCAAAGTTCCCAACCTTCGACGCTTTTCGGCGATAGATCGACTACCTTTTTCGCCCACGTCGACGCCTCGTCGAAGTCTTCAAGTTCTAACGACTTTTCGCCAAGAGAAAGATATAGCGACGTTTCCGCGTCGACAGCGCCATGTTTCCCTGCGGCGCCACGTAAGACTTCCATAGCTTCTTGACGTTTGCCACGAAGCCACAGCGTTTCGCCGTAATAACGATTCGTTTCGACGTCGGCGTCGTTAAGCTTTAACGCCTCTTGAAAACGTGCTTCCGCCAAATCCAAATCGCCTCGTTCAAACGCGACAATTCCCTCGCGACGGAGTGGAAGACTCTGCGACGCTTTGCTCGTCATACGATAAAAAGGCGCGTTCCGACACCCTGCGAACATAGCGCTCCCTAGGAGAAGAAACAGCGCCGTCCGTAAAAGCGCGCGCGAAAATCCTTTTTCGACACGACTAATCATGCAAAGTCAACTTCCCGTTTTTATAGCTCCGTCTATATGCGTGGGAACGCAGGGACAGTCTACAGATTTCCGGCTGTCAAAGATAGAGCAAAAAGCACGGAAAAGAACTGTCAATCGGCGCTTTGACGGTTATGTGAAAGGGCCTTCACAGCACGAAGCGCCAGAAGAAGAACTCCCAGTAAAAAGAAACCGACGACGCCCAAAATTAGAATAAACACAGGATCGTCGAACCAAGGAGCCATCGCCTCGTTGAAACGGGTTCGAAAAACGACGTAGAAACAGGTCGCCAACGCGAGAAACGGACCGTAGGGAATCTGCGGGGCACGTTCGAAAAAGCGTCGAACAACGCCGAAAACAAGTCCAAAAAAAGGAGCCGTGAAGAAAACGACGATCACGCCCTGCCAACCGATAAACGATCCTATCACGCCGGAAAAAACTACGTCTCCGAACCCCATCGCTTCAACTCCCAAGGACGCGCCGCCGATAATGCGAACTGCCCAAATGAGCGCGACGCCGACGAAAAGTCCAAGGAATGAATAGACAAGGCAATCGAGTCGCGTCGGAGAATCAACGGATTCAGGATCAAATAAACAGAATTTGTTCGTTAACAAAAAAAGAACAATGAGACCAACAATCCAAAGAACGCCGACGACAGGCGTCAAAGTCGACCTTCTCAGACGACGAAAGAAAATTGCCAAGGCCTTTCTCAGCCCAAAACGCGAGTAAAAACGGCGATCTAAGAGCGCAAAAGACCACAGCGTCCAGATCGACGCGCATAAAATGAAGATTCGTAGCCCCACGTCATAGGGCGACAAGACTTCGCCTTTCGCTAAAGCTTTCTTGTAAAACCATTCGCCAGCGGAAAACGTAAAGGTTTCCCCGCTGAAGTCAAAGGGAAAATTCGTAGACGAAAGAATTAAGCTTCGATAAGCGGCAAACGAAAACACAAGCCCCACAATCGCGCCGGGAATCGTCGCCGCGTCCGGAATCACGTAGTCGTCGAAATCAACATAAGAAGCGCAAAGCAGAATCCAGAAAAGGACAAACTCAACGCACAACGAACGCCATATCCAAGCGCTCTCGCGCCATCCGTCGTCGGCAAGACAATGAAATCGCCATGTTACAAACACGGCGAAAAAAATTTCGGTGAGGAAAGGCCGAACCCAGAAGGTTTTTGTCTCCCACCCGGGAACTGTCGACGGCTTGCCGCCGTAACGAAGAGCAAGTTTGGCTAGCAAAAGCCAGCCTAAAATCGGAACGCGAGTCGCCCAAGATCGGACGGGCGACTCGGCTTGAAGCGCGCGAGGAAAACGCCGCCAAGGGGAACGATAACGGCGTGTCCAGCCGAAAACGTCCACGCAATAATTCGCGAAAGCGGCGGCGCAAACTCCCAAGCAAAAAACTAACATGGAAGACGCGCCGTTCGACAAAGACGCAAAAAGAAGCGTGTTCATAGACGTCCTCGACCTTGGTCGCGGCAATTATCACTTGAAGGAAAGCGTCGCGACGATCGAAACATGGTCGCTTGCAAAGCGCCCATTGGAGTGTTTCACGGGATTGATCTTAAACTTCTCGACGTTGACCTTATCATTCACGAAGATGAAGTCGATAATCGCGCCTTGATCTGCAGGAACGCGTCCCCAGTTGTGGAACGTATAAGGCTGCGCAATATCATGTTCCTTAGCGACCATATTCGTATCGACGAGCCCGGGAATATCGTCCATGCCTTCGGTGATCGTTTTATAAGCTTCAGACTCTTTCGTCACGTTAAAGTCGCCGGAAACGAAGAACGGAAGTTCGCCATGGTTCGTAAGTTCCCACGAACGCTGAAGAACAAGCTGAGCGCCCTTTTTGCGAGCGATTGTCCCAACATGGTCGAGGTGTGTGTTCGCGTAGACAAACTCTTTGTCTGATTTCTTGCAACGGAATTTACCCCACGTGACCGTTCGGCAACACGCGGCGTCCCACCCCTTGCCAGGCTGGTCCGGAGTTTGGCTGAGCCAGAAAGTGCCGGAATCGAGAAGTTCAACGGCGTCTTCCTTGTAGAAAATTGCCATGAACTCGCCCTTCTTTTCGCCGTCGTCACGACCGACGCCGATCCACTTGTAGCCGTCAAGCGCGCCGTCGAGATATTCCATTTGAACCCAAAGCGCTTCCTGGACGCCTAGCAACAGTGGATCGCTTTCCTTGACAACCTCTACGAAAGTCTCTTTACGGAAATCCCAAGCATTGTCGCCGTCGGCTGTTGTCGCGAGACGCATATTGAAAGACATCACCTTAAATTGTCCGTCGTCGTCGGCGACAACTTTCGCGGGAGAAACAAACGCGGCGACGCATCCAAGGATAAGCGCGAATAAAGCTGTGAGTTTAAAAAATTTCATTTTCATACCTTTCACAAAACGTCGTTTCGAACGACGATCGTCGTCTGCGCGACGATCGTCTCCAAAATTATGTTTAACCCGAAATCGCGTTATTTTGCGGCGCGAATCTTTTCGAGTATCGGACGAATCGCTTTTTCAAGCGCGTTCGCTTGGCGATACATGCCCAGATCGTTCGGATGAGAACCGTCGACCGTGCCGTCGTTGTCAAGATCGTCGCCGATCAAAGTTTCGCCAGAGAGATAATACAGGTCGTCAAACTCCTTCTGGAGTTCTTCAAAGGCACGTCGTTCCGCCGCGTGATTATTGACGCCGGTGTTATGACGTTCAGGCAATATCCACGCGTTGGAGAACCAACGATCCTCGACAATTAGGATCGGAACGTTCGGACGCGCCTCTCGAAGTTTCTTAACGAAAGGAATCATGCGTTCGTCAATCCACTGGGACGTCATGTTCGGACCGGCGTCGAGGACGTAAATTTCCGCGTCGATTTCGCACAGAAGTTCGGCGATCTCCATTTCCATGCGAGCGCTGCCAGAAAAGCCGAGGTTGACTACGGGGACGTCGAGCCGACGACCGAGCATCGCGGTGTACGCGTTTCCAGGACGCGACGCGCAACCGCCGTGAGCGATCGAAGTGCCGTAATACACGATCGGCTTATCCGTACGCGGCGAGAGAGCCGTGAACGACGCGCCCTCGGGAACGCCGATGGAAAGCGCGTCAATCCCATTATAAAGAGGCAGATACGCCATGTATTCGCGCTCTTTCTTCTCCATGCCGGAAATCCAAGTCTTTTCTTCCGTCTTCTTCGTCGGCTGAGTTACGGCCGCCCAGCGCCAAGTCTTCGTATCTTCGTCAAACGCGTAAAGGTCGAGGCCGGAAACGCCAGTCGCCGGCATGTGGGACATCGCGACGCTTGCGTTCAAAAGGGTATAGCGAACTTTAATTTGGTCGGAATCAGTTCGGAAACGAACCACTTCGCCTGCGGAATGCTGAGAGAGATTCCAAACAGCGTCGGTGACTTTGCCCTTTGCACGCGACGGAAACCTAGCAAAATAACGATCGACGTCATTCCAACACTTGTTCTCGACAGGCCACTGCGTAGCGTCGTACCAAGAGAAACCGTTTTCGACGGTCGGCTCAACTTCGACGGGTTCCTGAGCGCGAAGAGACGCGCCCATCGTAACAAAAACGAACGCGGCGACGAAAATCGCCGGGAGGGAGATGAATCGTTTCATAACGTTTACCACCAGGAGGTTACGATTTACATTCTTTCGACGGTCTGAATGCCAAGGAGCGTCAGTCCTTGAGCGATCGTTCGGGCCGTCAAGTCGCAAAGGAAGAGACGATTGGCGCGAACGTCGTCGTCGCTTGCCTTCAAGACGGGACATTTCTCAAAGAAGGAGGAGTACTTGTTAGCGAGTTCGTAAAGATACGCGGTTAGGAAGTTCGGACGATAATCGCGAACGACGTTTTCCAGCGCGGACTGAAATTCTACAAGTTCAAACGCTAGAGCGCGTTCTTCCGGCTGTTCGAGAGTAAGGTTTCGCTTGCGTTCGGCGAATTCACGACGGAGCGCTTCAACGTCGACGTCGCCTTTCGCAAAGATCGATCGCGCACGGGCGTATGCATACTGCATGTACGTCGCGGTGTTGCCGTTCATCGCAAGCATCTTGTCGAAACTAAAAACGTAGTCGCTATCGCGATTTTGCGACAAATCTGCGTAGACGAGCGCCCCGATGCCGATACGACGCGCCGTTTCGTGCATTTCGTCTTCTGAAAAGCGATCTTCCGGCGAACGCGACGCGTTATTGGCTTCAACAACGGCATAAGCGCGGCTTTCCGCCTCGTCAAGAAGCGATTTAAGCCCCACGGCGTCGCCTATACGCGTTCTAAAGGGTTTTCCGTCGTCTCCTAAGACCGTTCCAAACTTCACGTGGCACAGCTCGACGTTTTCCATGCCGAGAAACTTCGCCGCCTCAAAAAGTTGTTCGAAGTGGTTAGATTGGCGAAAATCAACGACATAGAGGATAGCGTCCGGGTGATATGTGTCGCGGCGATATTCAAGCGTCGCCAAGTCGGTCGTTGCGTAAAGATATCCCGCGTCGCTTTTTTGGATCAACATAGGAACGTCTCGGCCCGGCAGAAATATGCCGATCGCTCCCTCTGTTTCACGCGCAATTCCACGTTCCTTAAGACGTTCGACCAGCGGACCTAGACGGTCGTTATAGAAACTCTCTCCGAGCGCAACGTCGAACTTAACGTCGAGTCGAGAGTAAATCTTATCGACTTCTTCTTGGCACTGAGGAATAATTTGACGCCATAATGCGCGGTTTTCAGGATCGCCGTGATGCAGTTTTGACGTCTCCTGAAGGACGGCCTGACCGATATCGTCGCGTCCCTTAGCCAGTTCGACGAGCATGGGATTCTTTTCAACCTCGTCGACCTTCCCCTTGGCTTCGTCATACTTCTCGGTTGCAGACTCCAACGCCTTAATAAGACGGTCAAGTTCTTTGTTCGCCTTCTTAAGAACGTCTTTGGCCGCGCCAGCGGCTTTCGCGTCTGCGCAGACTTTTTTCTGAACGTCAAGAGCGTTTCGAGCGACTTCAATCTGCTCAGAAAGTTCGCCAAGACTCTTTTTTGCCGCAAAATAGTCGACCAGCTGTCGTGTGAGACGATAAAGCCGCGCAAGTTCGTCAATCGGAGACGTTTCGTAAGCTTGCCGATCTAGGAAATTGCGATAGCCATAAAAGATCATTCCGAACTGCGTACCCCAATCGCCGAGATGATTGTCCGAAATAACGTTGTGACCAAGGAAACGAAGAATACGCGAGAGGGCGTTTCCTATCATCGTTGAACGTATATGACCGACGTGCAACGGTTTAGCGACATTTGGCGCAGAATAATCCAAGACGATTTTACGCGGTTTGGCGACCTTTTCGACGCCGAGTCGTTCGTCTACCGCTTCGGCCTGCGCCAGTTCGGCTAGGATCGACGTTTTTACACGAAGATTGATAAAGCCAGGTCCCGCAATTTCAGGCGTTTCCAAGAGGTCGTCATATGTAAAATGCGCTATTATGTCGGCGGCGACGTCGCGCGGCGCCTTGCCGAGGCGTTTGCCAAGCGGCATAGCAAAATTCGCCTGGAAATCCCCAAATTTCGGGTCCTGACTTGGGCGAACCAATCCTAGATACGGCTCTGGATCGACCCCGATAGCAGTAAGAGCGTCTGCAAAACGTTCGGCAATGACCTTATTCAAATTCATAGCGGAGTTCCTCCCTGATCACTCCTCTGACGACGTGTCGCCCGCGGAATTTTTACCATTCTCCTGCGGAGGATTATTGGCGTCGTTTTCGCTCAACGGCACGTCTTTCCCCTTACCCCAAAGATCCTCTAGCGCGTAAAATTCACGCGTTTCAGGTTCAAAAAGATGGACGACGACGTCGCCGTAATCCAGAATAACCCAACGGCTTTCCTGGTACCCCTCGACGCCGCGACGGGAGTCTCCAAGTTTCTTTTCAAAAAGGTCGTCGATATCGTCGCTAATTGAGTGAAGTTGTCGACGACTCTGTCCCGAAGCGATGACGAAGAAGTCAAACGCTTGCGTAATTTCACGAAGATCAAGTATTTTGACGTCCTCGCCCTTATCGTCGACGATCAATCGCGCCGCCATTCGAGCGCGTTCCAGAGACGTCGGAAGTTCTTTCTTCAAAATCTGTTCAGTCACCAGTTATTTTCCTTCCCAAAATTTCGCAATTTTCCACAGAACGAACGCGTCGCCAAAAAGCATGTCGCGCTCCCGTATTTCAACAGTGATCAACGGAAAGACGAAACTCAAACTCGCGCCATTATAAACGTGAGAAAACGTTTTTTCAAGGGCTTGAAGCGCGGAGGAGAGCGCGCCAAGACGCGAATACTAAGAAATAAAAAAACCGCCGTTTGACGACGACGGTTCATAAGCGAGGTTGACGGGACTCGAACCCGCAACCACCGGATCGACAGTCCGGGACTCTAACCAATTGAGCTACAACCCCAGCGCTTACTTAACGTCTCACAGAGACGATAAACGAACGAAGAAAAACAACGAGGTTGACGGGACTCGAACCCGCAACCACCGGATCGACAGTCCGGGACTCTAACCAATTGAGCTACAACCCCAACGTCGTCTCTCGCCGTCTATGCCACGCCAAGCAAGCAGGGAGCATTTTAACATCTTTACCATCTCTGGCAAGGGGGGAAATCGTGAAAAAAGCTCAAAAATCCATCCCGTAAACAGCCGCGTTTCTCTCGACGCCTAGGTGAGAATTCGTTAAAGTCCGCACGTCGACGAAACGCGTTCGTGACGTTCGTCGACGTCGCAGGAAAGATCTCATGTCAGAACTTGAAAGAACCGAAAAGGCGACCCCGAGAAAACGTCAAAAAGAACGTCAAAAGGGGAACGTTGCAAAAAGTCAAGAAATCGTCGCGGCATTAGGATTGCTTGTCGCGGTCGTCACGTTGGCGGTCAGTTCAAAATCGTCCGCGGCCGCCGCGTTCGAAAACATGCGTTCAGCCTTTGCGAACGGTTTTATTCTCCAAGCAAACGAGTTCTCTTTCGCCTCTGAAGGCGCGAAATTGATAAGTTTCGTTCTTCAAAAACTCGCGGGATTCTTTCTATTGATTGTCTTAGCGTCTGTCGTCGGAAACGTTTTACAGACAGGGTTTCTCATTCTCCCCAAGAAAACGCTTCCCGATTTTAAACGTGTCAACCCGGTCGTCAATCTAAAGCGTTTCTTTTCAGCAACTTCTTTTATGCAAGCGCTTGGCGGACTGACCAGAACAATCCTTTTTGCGTCGCTCGTCGCCGTCGCAATCAAACGCGACGCGCAAACAATCGTCGCGCTTCCCTACGCGGAACCCATCGATATTGTTCTTTTCTCATCCTCGTTTTTAACCCGTGTCGCTTACCAGTTCTGTGCGCTCGCCATCATACTTGCAGTCGTGGATTATGGGATCAGACGTTGGAAATACGAGCAGGATATCCGCATGACTAGACAAGAACTCAGCGACGAAATTAAAGAAGAGTCAGGCTCGCCCCAAACGCGCGGCAGACGCCAAGAGGCGCGTCGAACTCTCATGAACAGTATCGACGCAATTTCCGGGACTGCGCCGACGTTTCCAGTCTCGCCTTTCCAGCCGAAACAAGATAGGAAAACGTCTGAATACAATAAAGGGACGCGGAAGTAACTCCACGTCCCGTAACCAACGAAGTTCCCTGATTTTAGTCGAGGTCAGTCGGCGACGACTTCGAGTACAAGACTGCGGACGACGCCTTCGCTAAGACGCGTCTCCACAATGCTTCCGCTTTTCGTTTCGGTCGCCTTTCGGAGAATCGTGTTCGAAGAAAGATCCGTCGTTATCGAGTATCCGCGGTTCAAGACGGCGAGCGGACTCATGGCTTCCAATCGAGCGACACTCTCACGTAATCGCGCGTCGTGACTCTTGTACGCCGTGTCGATCGCGGTTGCAAGACGATGCGAGGCTTCGTCGAGCAATTCGGTTTTACGTTCCCAGATAACTTTGGCAGGCTCTAAAAAAACGCGACGTGAAGACGTGGTCTGAAGTCGTTCGCGCGCGTATTTCAAACGCGTCTCAACCAACTTCCGCATGCGACTTTCCCATTCGTTAAGCGGCAGGAGGCGTTCTTCGTTTCGCGTAGCGACGCAATTTGCCGCAGCCGTCGGAGTCTCGGCGTGAACGTCTGCGACGCGGTCGCAGAGGGAAACGTCGCGTTCATGTCCCACTCCCGTTATCACGGGAATACGTGAATTGGCAATAGCGCGTACGGTCGCTTCTTCGTTAAATTCCCAAAGATCCTCGACGCTTCCCCCGCCACGAATAAGCGCGATAACGTCCAACCCCAATTCGGTCGCGCCAGCGTTGAGCGCACGTATCGCCGCGGCAATTTCAAAGGAAGCGCCGACGCCCTGCACCTTGGTCGGAGCGACGATGATTTCGACCCCTTTCGTTCGTCCTGCAAGCGTGTTGACGAAATCACGTAACGCAGCCCCGGACAACGACGTCGCCACCCCTACGCGCTTGATAAAAAACGGAAGCGGTCTCTTTCGCGACTTCGCAAATAATCCTTCCTTCTCGAATTTCGCTTCGAGTTCCCTGAGCCTTAATTCCCACGAACCGACGCCGACAGGCTCGACCTGCGTCGCGACAAATTGGCACTTTCCATAGGGACGATAGAATTCGACCCTGCCTCGGCAACATACCTTCATTCCGTTTTTGAGTTTGAACGGAAGGCGTCTAAAATCGCTACTCCAAATAACCGCGCTTAATTGCGCTCTTTCGTCCTTGAGCGTAAGGTAGCAATGCCCGACGGTTTTTTCGTTCATTCCGGAAACTTCGCCAACGACGGTGAGAGACCTAAAATTAGGATCGACGGCCCCTTTAATCAGTTTCGTAACTTCGTCAATCGTAAGGGGACGCGACTCGTCGACGTCTCCGAAAAGAAGGTCGTCGTCCATAGACGCGCCAGAATTCACATTTCTCATCAAAAGACTCTCTAATAAGTCGCAACCGTGTCGTATGAATCAGATTCAACTCCGGCGCCGACGACGCGCGCTGTGAGACGTTGCACGCACGTCTGGGGTTTCGACGCATTAAGATCGCTAACTTCAAGTTCGAGAAGATAAACGCCCGGCTCGAGTTCTTCCGAAAGTGGAACGGAGACGTTCAGCACGACGTCGCGAAGTTTAGTTTCGGAAAGATTTCGACACCGCTGCGTTTCAAATGGAGTTATAGGAGAGCCTTTAGCGTCGAGAAGTCGCCATCGGCACTCGACGTCGATAGAGAAACCATTCTCCGTTTCACGGCTCGTCACGTAGTCGAGTTCGGCGTAAGCGTAAAGAGGCTCGCCCGCCTCGTATGGTTCCAAGCGTTCTTCAAAAAGACCGTAACATGCAGGCGCCTCGACAAGAAGCGTCTTACGTATCCGAAGTTGGCATAATCCAGAAAGAGAATCGAGCCCCGAACGCAACCGTTCGGCGACAAAAGTCGGATCGATTTCTTCGAGTTGATTTTGAAGAAGGGTTTCGAGACCGCGGCACTCTTTTTCCCAAAAAACGCGTAACGGATCAGATTCGTCTTCGATCTCTTGAATCGATCGTTCGTATTCGCCAATAACAAGGTAAAGAAGTCGAAGCCGGGCGTCGCAGATGCGCACGTCGTCGCCGCGACGTTTGTGTTCTTCACGCTCCACAAGAAGCGAACGAATCGCGTTTTTAATCTGCTCTATCCACGCGATTTCCTCGCGGGTAAGGGGCGCCGCCATAGAGGTTTCGAACTTGCGCGCGTCAAGCGAATTGGGCGCCTTCTCGCTCAAAACGCTCGCTTTGTTTTCGAGAGCGTCGTCAGTCTCGACGCTCTGCATAATAGCGTTTGCAAGGTTAGACGCAATCTCTCCCCCCGATATTGTCGAAGACGAGAAAACGCTACGGTCTGGTTCGTCATACTCGGCGTTCGCGATAACGTCGTCGACAATAACGTCGAGATCGATCTCGCCAGAGTCTGTTTCCTCAGATGTTTCCTCAGAGGATTCGTCAAAAAACGCGTCTGCGGCGTGAGACTCGGCATAGCCGTCAAAATTCGCGCCTTTATTCGTCGAACCTGAAGGTTGAGTTTCGTTTAATACGGGAACGTTTTCGGTATTTTGATAATCTGAGAACGAAGTCGCGTCATAAGACGGATCCGACGGCGAGCGTCGATTTACGCGTTCGTTCGTCGCGAAATCTTCGCGAATCGAATCGCGCAAGTACTGACCGTCCAGACGCTGTTCAGGATCAAACCAGTCAAAACTCGTTTGACTTCCAAGAGATTTGCGAAATCTGTCGTCCACGTCGCGACGTGGCGAAGCAGATTGACTCGTAGATCCGCGCTGCTGAGCGGCTGCGTTCGTATTTGTCGCCTTCGGTATCGAGGGAGGAGTCTGCGGATCGCGGATGAACGACTCTGACGACGCTCCCGACGCGCCGACAGAATCCGGTTGCGGACGACGCTCCGTAAACGAGGTTGACGCGACGCCGGAGATTGGTCGGGTCTGTCCAAAATTTTTCGAGCGAACAAGGCCAGACGTCTGAATAATACGATTCGTCGACGCGCTCGCGCCATTTGGACTTATAGGCGTCAGACTTGCCGAACCTGCGCGTCCGTCGAGATAACCAGGCCCCCTCTTCGACGGCGCCTCGGGCAGTTCCTCGGAAGATTCGTTGTCGTTCTTCGACGGGGAGTAAGAACTGGAACGATACGATTTTTCTGATTGAGCGTCTGTCTTTTCAGGTTGGGCGTCCGACGTTTCTGGTTGAACATCCAATTTTTCAGGCTTACGAGGCTTACGAGTCTTAAGCGCGTTCGCACGACGAGCCGCGAAAGAATCGGAGACGTCTCTTGTCGCCGCGTCGCCGTAAGCATAGCTGTCAATATGGACAAACGCGCGACGGTCAACCGCGACGCTTTGAGTCGAATAATATGATTCAATCATTTTCATCGGCGGGATAAAACGCTCTTGATCATATTGTTCAACCACAAGCCCCCGTCGGTCCCAAGGTTTTTGACGCGTCGTCTTCACGGTAAGCGGAGGCACGACAACCGCAGCCTTCTGTCGACTTCTTGGAACGGTTTTTTGTTCGACGGCTCGTCCGACGATAAGTTCGTCCTCTACGTTCTTGGCGTTTTTGGACGGGAATATTTTCGTCCAAAAACCAGAATTCGCAGGTCGATGTTCTACGCCCTCTTTCTCGATGGACGCAGGGCTTACGGAACCAGCAAGAGTAGCGTCACGTTCGCGACTTAATTTGTCGACTCTCTCTTTTTCACGAAGACGTTCCTCAGAAGACGGTTCCAATTCAGATTTATATTCGTCTTCTTTGCTTGTCTTTCCAACGAAAGGAATACGGAACGAGTCCTTAACCTTTGACGTCCAAGACTTCTTCGACGCGTCAGTCTCGTCGTTGTTCGAAGCAACTTCTTTAATCGCGCCGCGAGTCGTATATGCGTCGTCGTCAGAAACGTTTGTTTTCGCTTGAAGAATTCGAACGTCGCCTTCATTCTCAAGATCGTCGCCTTCGTCGAGACGTTCCATTCGGGCGCGTTCCCAGTCAGAAGTCGCGTCTCGCCCGTCGAAATAGCGACCATGCTCAAAATCTTTAACGAAAAACGAACGACACCCGCTCGCAGTTGCAAAAGAAACGTTCAACGCAAGGACGATTAACGACAGAAAAACAGCTCGACTAAGAAAAGACGGTCTTGACGCCGTCCCTTCGTCGCCGCGTCTAATAATTCGTTCTCTTTTTCCAGTTCGTTTCATTGAACGCATCCTTGTCTCGGTCCCCGCTGAGATTCTCGTTTAAACGGGAAACGTAATCCTTACGAAACCAGCTGTTTTTCGAGTTATCGATCGAAACCTTTAACCTTACGCGAGTCGCGGAGTCTTCCAACTACGCGTCTTTCGTCTTTTTTTCGTCAAGCCTGTCGAGCCATTCGCACGTTCGCCGAATCCCCTCTTCAAGAGGAATCGGCGCGTAGCCAAGTTCTTTCTTCGCTTTCTCGCACGTATATTTCCAGTCGACTAAGAAAGTCTTGACCCAACCAGGCGTAATCCTCGGATAGAAGCCCGTCAACCCCGCCCAGAGTTTCAACGCGTGACCAACTAACAGCGGCGCGCACTTATAGAGAGGGAGTTTGAAATGTTTCTTTCCGTCGACCCTGTCGATCGTTTGATAGAGTTCCAATAACGAGGCGACGTCGCCGCCGAGAATATATCGTTCTCCAACGCGCCCTTTTTCCATCGCAAGGATATGTCCACGCGCAATGTCGTCGACATAGCCATAATTGCCATAGTTGACTCCGAAGTTGATTAAGAACGGACTCAATCCCCGACGGTAATCTCGGATCAATCCTGCCATCGCGTTTCCTTCGGAGAGTTGCCCAGGTCCATAAACTCGCGTCGGATTAACAATCACGAGAGGAAGTCCCGTCTTCTTTGCCATCTGAAGCGCGGCCTTCTCGCCTTCCGTCTTCGATTCTTCGTACTCGGTGTAACAGACGTCGGTGATTCGTTCAAGAGTCTCGTCGCAAAGACGTCCCTTAGGAGTCGGTCCCAAAGTTACGATTGTCGACGTCAGTACGACGCGCTCGACGTCGAGTTTTTTCGCCGCGTTTAAAACGTTCTGTACCCCGTCGACGTTGACCTTGAAGAAAACGTTCGGATCGCGGGCGTAATTCTTAGCGTAGCCGGCAAGTGAAAACACGTACTTACAGCCGGTCATTCCGCGAACGATCGAATCATAATCGTTCACGTCGCCAGGAACATGTTCAAAATTGGGGTGTTCCCACAATTCATGGACGTCGCCCTCGTATCCTGGAGGAAGTTTAGGTTTTGAACGGCTCATTCCGCGAACACGCCATCCGTCGGCAAGTAACTGTCGAGTCAACGTCGTTCCAATGAATCCCGTCGCGCCGGCGACAAAGATTGTTGCAGATCGATCAAGCGTCAACTTCGCACTCCTTGGCATTGCGGGCGTCGCGACATAGAACCGTCGTGCGCTCTAAGTTCAAGTATTGCCCTTCATGAAAAAAAACGCCAACCTCGTCTGACGACGATTGCTCGCCCTCCGTTTCAGAACTTTCGTCCGGAACTGACGCTTCTGGATTCTCGTCTGTTTCCTGCGACGACGGCGAGTCGTCCAATCCGGATTTCGCGCGATCAAGCTTCTCCGTAACCTGACAGTCGTACTCTAAAAAACTCGCAAAACCAAACGCGCGCGGGACGGACTTCTTGAAGTTTAGTTCCGTTCGCGTCGCCAGCCCGAGTTCACGATCAAAAAGAACTCGTCCCGTAAAAAGACGTTCTGCAAGGGCGCCTTCCACAACGGGATCGTCTACGATAGATACAAGCGTCGTTTTGAAGGAGATCGTCGCAAACTTCTCGTCTATCTTTTCGAGCCGAAATATCTCGACGATTCGACACGGATGGGGAATATCGTCGCTCCCTTTGAGATAGAGCGTATATGGAATTGTCCAGACGTCGCCGACGGCAAGTTCAGAATCGGGAAAAGGCGCCATTACGCTCGAATCTCCCTCTCGCCCTTGATATTCCGCAACAAGTTTCGTTTTATCGGACATAACGCCTAGCGGATTAATCGAGAAAGTCTCCAAAGCGACTCCGACGGCTTTTTCAGTCCCAAACGCTGCTATCTCGCGAGGAACGACGACGTCGCGCTCGCTGTCATAGTTGATCGGATCCTTTCCCTCTTCATGTTGTTCGAGAACCATCCGATCAATCCAGTGTCGCGCCTGAACTCGACCGTCGTCCAACGCGTCCAAAAATTCCCAACGCCGCCATGTTGTCGAGGACGTCTCTATAAGTTTTTCAACCCCGCTGTAGGAAACGCGCTTACGGACAAGATGTACGACGTTCCAAGCAAGGTTTGAATTTGGTTTAAATTTGTATTCGAGCCTAAATCTCGGAGAATCCGATGGAGCCGATTTGTCCTTATCGAGCGTCGGAGCGATAAGCGAACGATCGTCAGAATACTTACGTCGAGTCTCTTCGTCAACGAGTGAAACGTCGATTCCAACGTCTTCTTGAGAATCAACTGTTTCTTCGTTTTCGTCTTCCTCTGAAAAAACTCCGGTAAATTGAGAGGTAGTCTGTCCCAGCGCTCGAATGGCCTCTTGTAACGTCTCTGAATCGTTAGAAGAAGTCTCTTTGGGCTCGAGGGAAGCCGAATCAGACGCGACTTCTCTATGCTCTTCTTCCGCCGTTGGAGACGACTCTCCACGATCTTGGTTACGCGAACTACAACCGACCAACGCCATCGTGAAAAACGCGGCGACGAACAGTAGGGCGAGTTGTAACGCGACGTCTTGTTTTTTCATAAAACCATTGCTCTCTGAAATTTACCACGACAAACCAACGCCGTATGACGCCAAGTCTGAGAAACCGACGCCATAAAACGCTCGTTGGCAGAATAAACATTTGGAGCCGCTTTGTCTATCCCAATTAATCGGAGTTAGATTCCTAACCCCAAAGAAGTCAAGCAGGCAGTCGTCGACGTAGCAAAAATGGATGAAATTGAAAAGACGGGTAAAAAAATACCACAGTCGCTGGACAAATCACCCCTGTCGGTATAATTATCGTGTTCAAAGGAGTTGATTGCGACTTTAGGACGATTGTCAGTTTGGCGCCGACTATGCTTAGATTTTCTTATGGGGAGCTGTGCGCTCGATCTGGCTCCTTCGCCAACACAAAACTACAGGAACTCTAACTTATATGCCTTACGAACGCTTTACTGTCCGCGCAAAGAACGCGATGAAGCACGCTCATTCGGAAGCGATGCGTCTGAACCACGAGTATATCGGGTCGGAACATATTCTCCTTGGACTGCTCAAAGAGGGCGGCGGCGTCGCGGCGAAAGTTCTCAAAAAAAACGGTTTCGATATTCGCATCGGCCGAAAAGAAGTTGAGAAACTTTCGTCGCAAGGGCCAGATCTCCTTAGCGTCGGGAAACTGCCTGAAACTCCGGCGACCAAGCGATTGATCGAAAGAGCGATTGATTTGGCTAAGCAATATAACCACACTTATGTTGGAACGGAACACCTGATTTTGGCAATCGTTCAGGATCCGGAATGCGTAGCGAGTCAGGCGCTCCTTAATACTGGACTGAATCTTGAGACAATCCGAGAAGAAGTTGTCTCAATGATAGACAACGGTGAAAACGACCTTAGCGAATCTCCTACGCACGGCGGTAACGCTACTTCTAGCGACGCTCCCCAAAACACGCCCGATTCTTCCACGGACGCCGTTAACTCCGCTCCCCGCGCAAAAGTAAAAACTCCCGCTCTAGATAGTTTTGGGCGAGATCTGACCGAATTAGCCAGAAAGGGAGAATTAGACCCTGTCGTCGGACGTGAAAATGAAATTGAACGGACAATGCAAATCCTTTGCCGTCGCACTAAGAACAACCCCGCGCTCCTAGGCGAGGCGGGCGTCGGTAAGACGGCTATTGTCGAGGGGCTTGCGCAGCGTATAGTCGAAGGTCGAGTTCCAGAGATTCTCATGGATCGACGAATCGTCGCGCTTGACCTGACTCTTATGGTCGCCGGAACAAAATACCGGGGACAATTCGAAGAGCGTATCAAGGCGTTGATGAACGAAGTTAAGCGCGCCAAGAACATCATTCTTTTCGTCGACGAGCTTCACTCTCTTGTCGGGGCGGGCAGCGCGGAGGGCGCGAACGACGCCTCAAATATTCTTAAACCGGCTCTTTCGCGCGGCGAGCTTCAACTTCTTGGCGCAACGACTTTCGACGAATATCGCAGATTCATCGAAAGAGATCACGCGTTGGAGCGAAGGTTCCAAGCGATTAAAGTCAATCCGCCCACGACGAAAGAGACCGTGCAAATTTTGAAGGGATTGCGCGGTCGGTATCAGGATCATCATCACGTCAAGATTACAGACGACGCGCTCGAAGCGGCTGTTGAACTTTCTGAACGCTATATTCCTAGCCGAAGTCTCCCGGACAAAGCTATTGACGTCATTGACGAGGCGGGCGCTCGCGTACGTCTTTTAACTTGCACGCGTCCTCCCGACCTCACGGACATCGATCGTCAGATTGCCGAACTTCAGAAAATGAAGGAGGAGACTGTCAAAAATCAACAGTTTGAAGAGTCGGCTAGATATCGCGATCAAATCGACACGCTCGTAGCTAAAAAAAGCGAACTTAAGAAGGATTGGAAGAATCAACAAACGGAAGCGAGTGGAATCGTCGACGCGACGGTCGTCGCTGACGTCGTTTCTAGAATTTCGGGCGTGCCCCTAGCGCACGTTACGGTCGAGGATTCAAAACGTCTGCTCACGATGGAGGACGAACTCCATAAACGCGTTGTAAGCCAACATGAAGCTGTTTCGGCCGTTTCGAAGGCAATCCGCAGAAGTCGCAGTGGAATTCAAGATCCGCGGCGTCCTATCGCGTCCTTTATCTTCGCCGGTCCGACTGGCGTCGGTAAGACGTTGCTCGCCAAATCGCTCGCCGAATTCATGTTTGGCGACGAAGACGCCATTATCCAAATCGACATGAGCGAGTATATGGAGCGTTATAACGTCAGCCGAATGGTTGGCTCGCCTCCAGGCTACGTCGGGCACGACGAAGGCGGTCAGCTCACGGAAAAGGTGCGAAGGCGCCCCTACTCCGTCGTTCTTTTCGACGAAATCGAGAAGGCGCATCCCGACGTTTTCAACATTCTCCTTCAGGTTCTGGAAGAAGGGCGATTAACCGACAGCCTTGGTCGTCTTATTGATTTTCGCAACACGATTATCATCATGACGACGAACGCCGGCGCTGCCGCCATCAAGAATGAAACGTCGTTTGGATTCCAAGAGCCCGACGCCGACTCTTCCTACGACAGCATGAAAACGCGCGTCAACGAAGAGATCGAACGTACGTTCCGACCGGAATTCATCAATCGTTTCAACGATATCATCGTCTTCCGTCATCTCACGGAGAAAGATCTTATCTCCGTCGTTGATCTCGAACTCAATAAGTTACGTAATCGACTTGTTGAAAAGGGGTTGTGTCTCGTCGTCTCCGAGGACGCTAAAAAGTTCGTTATGAAGAAGGGATCGAATCTCGATCTTGGCGCTCGACCTCTTCGCCGCGCGATTGAATCCTATGTCGAAGACAAACTCTCTGAGAAGATCCTGGAGGGCGTGTTCGTCGGTCGCGACGTCATCGACGTCTCCCTTGAAACCAAGGAAGTTCCAGACGAGAACGCGACAGGCGATTCTAAACTCAAAAAGACGCAGGAACTCGTCTTTGACGCGAAAGATTACTCCGATCTCTCTGAGGAAGTTCTAGAAGGGCCTCAGGTCAAGGAATATCGCGCTAGGATTATTGAACGCGCTCAACTGCGTAACAAAACGGACGAAGGCTCTGACACGCCCCAAAACGGCGACGAATCCGAAGAACAAGATGTAAGCGACGACGACAATTCCAAAGTCTGAAAAAGTTACGTCTTGGCTTTTGTCGATTTCAAAGTATATTCATAGGCGGGGGAACGTCATATCGCGTTCCCCCGTTTTTATTTGAAGTCGAGTCCTAATTCGCGGGACCTCGACGGTAAAACGACACTCGAAAGACTTTGCAAATGATAACGCCCGATCTCATTACGCCTTATTCTCTTACTATCGGGTTCGTCGCAGCTTTTCTGATAGGCGTTTCCAAAACAGGAACGCCTGGCGTCGGCCTTTTTGCCTGTCTGCTGATGCTATTCGCATTTCGCGGTCACGAAATGTTCGCGTCGGGCGCAGTCGTTCCTCTTTTGATTATTGGCGACCTTGCGGCAGTCTACTTCTATCGCAAAGATTGCGATCCGCTTCTCCTCAAACGTCTCTGTCCGCCAGTCGCAGTTGGACTGATACTTGGAACTATCGCGCTATGCCGTTTGGAAAATTCACAGTTTCGACTTGTCGTGGGATTGCTAGCTTCGTCAATACTGATCTTTGAATTTATCCGGAACAGAATGGGATGGACGCAGGTTGCGACAAACAAGCCGTTCCGTTGGGGGTGTGGAATTCTCGCCGGCGCGACGACAATCCTTGGCAACGCCGCCGGCGCCGTCTCCGCCGCATATTTTTCCTCTCAAGGGCTCGACAAAAAAAGATTTATGGGAACAAACGCCGTATTCTTTTTCCTCGTAAACGTCTCAAAAATTCCACTCATGCTCGCAGCGACGCACATCAGACTCAGAATCGGATTCGAGGAGGAAGCGGCCCAAGTCATGAACGGAACGACTTTTGTATTGACAGCTATTTTCTTTGCGCCTATTTTGATCGGCGGCTTCGTCGGCAGAAGAATTTATAAAGCGATTCCTGAAAAGATTTTTGTCCCCTTCATCCTCACGCTCAATTTTATCACGGCGGTTTACATCGTCGTTTCGTCAATCGTCTAACTTTTCCGATTCTCTCTCCCACGACGTTGCCGCGGACGCGTCAATTCGATAGAATGAGAACCGACGTTCGGCGACGCTCCTAGCGCTCAATCTCCCTAATAAGGAAAAGCCATCCCATGTTACAAGCCCTGATTTTTGACTTCGACGGCACCATTGCCGATACGGTTCCTGTGTGTGTCGACGCATTTCGTCTCACGGTCGAACCCATTCTCGGACGTCCCCTGACGCTCGACGACGTGCGATCCTACTTCGGTCCGACGGAAGAAGGCGTTTTTCAAAAGCATTTCCCCAATCGTCAAGAAGAACTTTGCGAGGAGTATTTCAGGCGTTATTCAGAACTTCAGAGGAATGTTCCTGAAACGGCTCCTGGCATTATGGAACTGATCCGAGACGTCAAAAACGAGGGCGTTCGCGTCGCGCTCGTTACTGCCAAAGGTCAGAAATCCTGTCGTATCTCTCTCGATTTTTATGGAATCGCAAACGAATTCGAAGAAATACGCGTCGGCGGCGCGGAAGGGCGCATTAAGGACGTGTCGATTCGCGACGTCCTATCAAAAATGGGAATCGCGCCTGAAAATTCGATCTATGTCGGCGACGCCGTTAAGGACGTCGTTTCCGCGCATAAAGCGGGCGTTCCCTGTTGGTCCGCAGCATGGTTTGCTTCGGCGAATCCTGAAAAAATTCTCGAAAACAATCCGGAAAAGATATTCTATAGCGTTGCCGAAATGCGACGTGAACTTGAAAAAGAGGGCGTTTTAAAATGACGATTCAGCGTCGAGTTACGCGAAAGGTTAAAATCGGTTCCGTATCCGTAGGCGGCGACGCGCCAGTCGTCGTTCAGACGATGGCGGCGACGAAAACGCGGGATTATGAAGCGACGGCTGCGTCAGTCGCCAAACTAGCGAATTGCGGCGCGGGAATCGTCCGAATCGCAGTCGATACAGATCAAGACGCCGAGGCGCTTGCCGAAGTACGACGACGTGTCGACGCCAACCTTTCCGTCGATCTTCAAGAGAATTTTAGACTTGCGGAAAAAGTCGCGCCTTACGTCGATAAGATTCGATACAATCCAGGAAAGATTTGCATTCTCGAACCAAACCTTTCGTGGGAAAGAAAAGTCGAATACCTAGTCGACGTCGCGAAGGAATATGACTGCGCTCTGCGCGTCGGAATCAATTCAGGCAGTCTAGACCCGGAAAAACTCCGCGAATATCGCGAGAAACTCGAGCATAAAGACGCAGACCCTACCCTCATGAGCGACGACGCGACGTTTTTCGATCCGCCGATTCGGAGCGCGCTTGAACACGTCGATTTTCTTGAATCCCTCGGCTTTGACCGTTACGTTGTGTCAATCAAGGATTCCGACCCAGAAACGGTTCTTATGTTGAACCGTCGTTTTGCCGCGCTTAAACCGTTCGTTCCTCTTCATCTCGGGGTTACGGAAGCGGGCGCGCCTCCTCGAGGCATTCTTAAAACACGCGCGGCGTTGGAGCCGCTCCTTATGGAAGGAATCGGCGAAACGCTACGCGTCTCTCTGACCGTCGTCGCCGATCAAAAAGAGCAGGAAGTCGCAGCTGGTCGATTGATTCTTGAAAACGTCGCCAGCGGAGTCGTCGCGTCTATCTCAGACCTCGACAAGACAAAACTAAATATCGTCAGTTGTCCGGGTTGTTCGCGGACGCAGAGTTCACGCTTCGTCGAACTAGCCCATACAATCGACGAGGCTACGGTCTTTGCGCGCTCCTATCCTCTGACAGTCGCTGTTATGGGATGCCGTGTCAACGGACCGGGAGAATCGGACGACGCCGACGTCGGAATGTGGTGCGGGGGCGATCGCGTCAACCTTAAAAGCGGCGGAACGCACGTTGGAACATTTTCCTACGAGGAAGTCGTTGAAAAAGCGGTCGAACTCATTAAAGAAAAGATATCGGCAATGAAACAATGACGCCACGAAGTCGGTTCACATTTATTAACGCATAGGAATAAACACATGAATCAAAAGATCGACAGAAGGACGTTTCTCGGCGCTTCCGCGCTCGTTTTATGTCTCCCGTCGCGACTTTTTGCCGCCGCCGACGCCGGCGACGTCGCTCTTAGATTCGTCGCGTTAAGCGACGTTCATTATGATCGCACGCATAAAGACGACGCGGCTGAACACGTCCGCTTTGCCTCCGCGCTTCAATTCATGAACGAATTCAGCGCCAAACAAAAATACGATAAATTCGACGCGCTCGTCGTCGCCGGCGATTTCACCAATCACGGCGTTCCGGAAGAACTCAATCCGTTCAAAAAAACGATGGACGACAACCTCAAAGCTTCGACGAAGCGCGTTCTATGCATGGGAAACCATGAGTTTTACGGCGGAAATCGCGAGCTTTGGGAAAAGACCTTTGAAACCGCCGCCAATCGTCGGCAAGAAATTAACGGCTATCAGTTTATTACCGTCGCCCCTGAAAAAGGAACATGCAACGAGAACGATTACGTTTACGCGCGCGAATGGCTTGAGCAAGAAATTCAAGACGCGAGCGCCGCCGATCCGACCAAACCGGTCTTTGTCGTTCAACATTATCACGTCTACCATACGGTCTTCGGCAGTTACGACCTTCCCGGCGACTTCCACGCCGGGGTTAAAGATATCGCGGACATTTTGGAAAAATATCCGCAAGTCGTTCATATTTCCGGACATTCTCACTACCCCTCTGTAGAGCCGCGTTCAATATGGCAGGGTAAATTTACCGCAATCGGAACGGGGTCGATGAGTTACTTCGCGCTTCCGATGTATGAAACGCAAAGAGGTTTCGGTCTCCCGGAAAACGCCGATAATCGTCAGGCGGGAACATGTCTCCTTTTCGAAGTCTATCGCGACAATACGATCCGCGTCCGACTTTACGACACGATTTCTTCGTCGTTTTTGGATCGCGAATATCTGATCGTCGATCCGTTGAACGTCCAAAGGTACGTCTACACAGACAAGCGCTACGATTTCGCCAAGTCTCCCATTTGGAACGCAAATCCGAAAGTTGAAACGCTTGATCTCGCGCATAACGGTATTTCGTTCCGCTTTTCGCAGGCAAACGACGAATCATGCCTTCTGTACTATCGCTTCGTCGTCGAATCAAAAGAAAACGGCGCATGGAAAGAAAATAAGGTCGCGTTTGTGTGGTCAGACTTCTTCATGAAGAATCGTCAAGAAACGCTCGATTATTCCGTCGTCGGCCTTCCAGCCGGTTCTGAATGTCGTCTAAAGATATACGGAGGAGGCGCGTTTCAAAAGGAAACAGAAGAACCGCTCGTCCTTGAGTTTACGACGCCACAATTTTCGGCGGAAGAAAAAAACGCCGCGCGACCTCAAGGCGACGTTCTCGACGTTTCTTTCGATTCAGACAAAAAAACGATTGTCGTCGTTCCCAGCGTTCTCGAAAGACCGCGATTCCAACCTCTTTATAAAGCGCCAAAGGTCTTGATCGATTCTGAAAGACAAAGAGCGTACGCAGATTTTAACGGCGTCGACGAATCGTTCCAAGTTCCGTTCTCGCCGCTACGGACCAATATCGACGAAGTTTCGCTTAGCGTAACGTTCAAACTCGACCTCGCAAAGAAAAAGAACGACGATCCGATTTCGATCTTCGGTTCGACGGAAAACGGAGGTCTTAGCTTTGAATATTTAGCGGCAAAAAAAACGCTTGTCGCAAGAATTTGGCTCGATTCAAAGTATCAAACGTTAGACGTTCCTTTCGATTCCGAAGAAATCACAACCGCGTGTCTGACTTGGAACAAGAAAGATTTTGTCTTCTACCTAAACGGCGAGTGCGTCGCGGCCGCCTCGCTCAATGGCGCGTTCCGATTCACGCGGAACGTCTCGGCGCAGGCGCTTTGCCTCGGCGGCGA
>Ga0256407_10001575_pt1 | contig 47107 bp, 45 predicted proteins | sample RumenRJG_04DNA_FD_193489 | JGI IMG/M metagenome (GOLD analysis project Ga0256407, IMG submission 193489) | Bovine rumen microbial communities from Lethbridge, Alberta, Canada - RJG_04 | ecosystem: Host-associated > Mammals > Digestive system > Stomach > Rumen | place: Canada: Alberta...
AGATCCGCCGCTATGGAAGGGTATTCGCCAAGCTGGCGCAGGAGGGGAAGATAGTCAATTGCGATCCCGCTGTGATGACCGAACGCGATGTCCGTCTGTTCATAGCGGAGCTGAGGGATGTGGAAGGCCTTCAGACATCCACGCAGGAGAGGGCCCTGGCACTGATGAATTCGTACTTCCAGTGTGCTGGTAATTACGGAGCGGTCCTGATTGCGAGGAGGAAACTGAAGATAAGCGTCCCGAAGAAGGAGGTCGAGGTCCTCACCGATGAGGAGGTAGCTATTATAGAGGCGGTCCTAGACAACCTCCAGGGGTGGAGGATGACCGTTATCCAGGGTGTGGTCATAATCGCCCTGGCGACAGGGATCCGCCCGGGAGAGATCATCAGGTTAGGGGTGAACGATCTGGACCTCGTGAACAAGACGGTCTTCGTAAGATTCCCCAAAGGCAACGGCAAGTATCAGGACCCCCACCTTGTGGGGATCCTCCGTGAAGACCTGATTCCTAAGATCGAGGAGTACCTCATCATGCGTACAGCACATCTGGCAAAGGCGGGCGTGCAGACCGATGCCCTGTTCCCCAACCTCAGGAATCCCGGAACGTACCGTTACTCCGATAACGCTCTGAGGCAGGGGATGAGGAAGCTCTCCAGGATATGCGGATTCCCCTTCTCCACCAAGACCTTCAGAGCTACCTTCTGCACCACTGTGCTGGATCAGGATTTCGACCTGCTGCCTTCTGTGAGTTTCCAGATGGGACACTCTAACGAGCAGACCACCAGGGATTTCTACAATGCATGCAAGATGGCCCGCAGCCGTGCGAAGACGAGGCTGATTTACAGTTCCGTCATGCGTCCGGACATGAAGAGGGAGGCATCGGAGAGGATCAGGCTCGCCAGGGCAAACGGGCTCCTGAGGCACAAGGACCCCTGAGGGCCGTTTTATACCGCACGAAACCTCTTTCCCCGAACTGCTACACCCTTCAGGCGGTTCGGGACTTTTATAAAATCCGCATCTGGGAAAATGTAACGGGTCTTTTTAGGACCGCCACGTGTTATTTTTGGGAATAGATATGCACGAATCATGTGCATACCAATTCAGATTCTTATTATCCAAATCCCGTTGCAAAACACGGATTTCGGAGTTTTTTCGAAGGATCCGATGCAAAAGAGAGGGTATCGAGGGGATTCAGAGGCAGGTTCGGAATGAGGAAGTTAGAATAAGTATACTCTGGTTAGAATATTCAAGGAATTCTGGAATAAATGGCGGGCCTGAAGGAACCCGCACGGTAGACTTATCGATTTTCCAGGATTTTCGAGGTTCGGATTATTCTAACTATTCCAACTATTCCAACAGCCAGACGGTCCGTTAGGATAGATTAATCCCTCAGTAATGTATTCCGGGATACAATCAAGGTCAAAAGGGAGGGATGATGTGAAACAGGAAGATCTCGGAGCTATCGTTTTGGGTGTCGTGTTTGCCTGCTACGGCATCAAGTCTGTCGTAGAGATTGTGGCGGCTGCATGTATCGAAGTAATCCGTGCGGTTACTGCTAATGCGCCATGGATCGGATTCTTCGTCATCGTCGCCATTCTTCTTTTGGTTTTTCGCTACAAGCTCGATGAAGGGATTGAGTTATTCGGATCATTATTCCGCAAGTGATCCGGTGCATATGGCCCGTCTCGATGATGAAGTCAATTGTCCACCCGCAGTTTATTTTGGCAGGTAATGAGGAAGTGATTCTTCGTTTTACTAGGTATACTTGGGGGGTGGAAGATATATATATGTAGCACGCGGGGCCCCCGTTCCTTCCTTCCCATCCAAAAATGGTGGTGGTGGACAATTTGGAATGAATGAAAAATAACTCCAAAAAGTTATTTTGGCATTGTAACAACGTATCATTATTATTTCAGTTGTCAGATTCTCAACTGTGACTAGTGGAGTTTGGGAATCATTCCGTCATTGGTGCGAAGCCAATGATTCCGATCTCATAAATCAGTGGATGTATGAGAGGAATCTCCCGAATACACCAGATAACGTCGGCATCAGTTCGAAGATCAAGTTCTGGTGGAAAGGGCCATGCGGTCACGAATGGGATGCTACGTTCGGTAGCAGACTTACTAACGGCTCTGGTTGTCCGATATGCAGCAATCGTCGTGTCTTAGCAGGATATAACGATCTTCAGACAACGAATCCAGGAGTAGCTGCAGAATGGCACCCTACGAAAAATGGTGAGTTGAAACCGACTGACGTTATTGAAGGATCAAGTCGTAAAGTCTGGTGGATGTGCAACAAGGGACATGAATATGAAGCTTCGTTATGTGATCGTCACGCAGGGAACGCTTGTCCGTATTGTGCAGGAAAACGGCCCATTCTTGGAGAAACCGATCTTGCTTCCCAATGTCCGAGACTTGTTAAAGAGTGGCACCCGACAAAAAATAATGGTAAAACACCCCAGGATTTTACAAAAGGCAGTAATAAAAAAGTCTGGTGGATTTGTGAAAAAGGTCATGAATGGCAAGCAGTAATCCATAGCAGAGTTGACGGAAACAATTGCCCTTATTGTGGAAATCAATTGTTGCTTCCGGGCTATAATGACCTCGCGACAGTACATCCTGATTGGGCCAAACAATGGCACCCTACAAAGAATGGAAATGTACGGCCAGATATGATTTTTGGGTCTGCTGGAAAGAAATATTGGTGGATTTGCGAGAATGGGCATGAATGGGACTCATCCCCAAATAATCGTTCAAAAGTTCCTGGGTGTCCGATTTGTTCTGGACACCGGTATGCAAAAGGTTTCACCGATTTAGCTACGGTCGACCCCCAATTGGCCGCCGAATGGCATCCCACAAAGAATGGGGATTTGACCCCTGATAAAGTTCATTTTGGAACTGCAAGATCCGTCTGGTGGCAGTGTTCTAAAGGCCATGAATGGAAAGTATCGATTGCAACGAGATACAATGATAGGACTTCCTGTCCCTATTGTTCTGGAAGAATGGCTGCAAAAGGTGAAACGGATCTCGCAACAGTAAATCCCTCGTTAGCTGCAGAATGGCATCCCACAAAGAATGGTTCCTTGACTCCTGCTGATGTTTTGCCACATACGATGACTAAAGTTTGGTGGAAATGTAAAAAAGGTCACGAATGGCAAGCTACCGTCAATGATAGATCCAGTCAGAGGGGATGCCCATTTTGTTATTCTGGTTCTCAAGCGTCGTTCAATGAAAAAGCGATTTATGTTTGTTTAACCAAGACTTTCCCAAAGCTTGAGATTATACCCAACTACGAAGGATTCAGAAAGGAAGGAATCTATGATCTGGACATCTTTTTCCCAGAAATAAAATTGGCAATCGAATACGATGGCCCACGCCACAATAATCCCCATCGTGAAAAGGTGAAGAACGATCATTGCTCAAAGAAAGGCATCACCCTGCTTCGCATTAAAGAGCACCTTCGTAATATCGACGAATCGTTATTTCCTGAACCTTTCGTTTGGATTTCAGATCACGCTCCGCCCAAGGAGATTGATGAAGTAACTGCAAGATTGGAGGCAATAATCGCAGAGAAAGCTGGAATCCAGGATTACAAATCACATGCGCACCTGACTCGTTATCGCAGTCAGATTAATGAGTTGGTGGTAATAGTTCCAGAGAAAAGTTTGGCTGAAACCTATCCGGAAGTGGCTAAACAATGGCATCCAACCAAAAACGGTTCATTGACTCCCGATGAAGTCTATGCAAGTAGCAATAGGTATGCATGGTGGATGTGTGAGAAAGGTCATGAATGGGAGGCTGTAATCGGGAGCCGTAGTAAAAACGGTTGTCCGTTCTGTTCTAACAGACGTATAATTCCTGGTGAAAACGATTTTGCTTCTGCCTACCCTCTATTGGCTAAACAATGGCATCCGACCAAAAATGGAACTCTGGGCCCTGATCAAATCGCTCCAGGAACGTCCACTAGGTACTGGTGGATATGTGATAAAGGCCATGAATGGCTAGCATCGCCTTCAGCACGTGCACATGGAAGAGGATGTGCAGTTTGTGCTGGAAAAAAGATTGTACCAGGATGCAATGATTTGGCAACAAAATATCCAGCTATGGCTAAGCAGTGGCACCCTACCAAGAACGGCTTATTGAAAGCGTGTGAAGTTGCACCCAGTTCAAATAAAAAGTATTGGTGGGTGTGCGAAAAAGGTCATGAATGGGAGGCAACACCCGGTAGCCGTTCTCGTGGACTAGGATGCCCCTATTGCAGTGGACGTAGAGCAATTCCTGGAGTAACAGATTTAGCCACTATGCGCCCGGATCTTATCAAGGAGTGGCATCCAACGAAGAATGGAAATATCGACCCATCTGAGTTGACTCCAGACAGTCACGTTGAGATTTGGTGGATGTGCGAAAAAGGTCACGAATGGAAGAAGATTCCCCACGGCAGAGGCAAATGCCCATACTGCACTAATCATGAGATTTGCGTAGGATTCAACGATCTTGCATCTAAATATCCTGAAATCGCTACCCAATTTGATTCAGTGGCCAACAATCTCAGTCCAACCGAGGTCCTTTTCACATCTGATAAAGAATACTGGTGGAAATGTGAAAATGGTCACAAATGGAAATCCACCATTAGTAATCGTGTGAAATCTGGCGGAATTTGCATCGAGTGTTCGTTCATTCCGAAATCTAAATCCAAATGATCTCAGATCCAGCTAGCGACTAATCTGCCCTGTTGGGTCAGAACAATCGATCTATACCTTCTGTCAATCTTGCCATCTGCCCTTCTGATGTCGCCATTCTCCACAAGACCTTCGTCACGGAGGATCTTGATTTGATGGTTGAGGGTCTGTTTGGTCTTATCGAATTCTTCCATGAGCTCCACAGTAGTAGCATATCCTCCGCCCTCGACTTTCTTCAGGATATAGCGGAGGATCTCGCGGGTCTCTGGTTTCAATGCTGCCATGTTGGGGGTCTTCGGAGTAGGTATCGAGAGAACCTGTTCCTTCACAGGTTTGTCATCATCCATCACGTAGTAAATCGTGGCTCCGATGAAGAATGCACACGAACATGCTGCGGCGGCCATCAGGTTGGTTCCTCCGGTGATGTTGATCGAGAACTCCACACCCTTTCCGTTCTCCCGCTCATAGATGCGGTAGATCGTGTTCACAATCTCCTGGAAATCGAATCCGGAAATGTACTCAGGAACAACCTCTACATTGAAAACTGATAGGGCTTCGGTGACCTTCTCGACCGATTCCTGGAATTTAGTGCCAGACAGGAGATAGAGCTTATCGAAACCTAGTGCTTGGAAGGCTTTTGTCACGGGTTCAGTGACTTTACCCATCATCGCTATGTGAATGTGCATTAGTAAAATAATTTATTTTACAGTATTAAGATTTTAACATATAGCTAACACAACAACTTACTATTCATGGCTTCAAACCATAATGAACCGGAAGAGGACCACAGGTCCGAGGAACAGATCAAGGCTGACAACGACAACCACGCCAATCAGCTCAACCCCAACAACGATGCCTACTGGTCGTCCAGGGGCTGTTCCAGGAGGTAAACGCTTTGAAAAAGGAATGCTGGTGTCCGATATGCAGACAGGAAGTTAAGGCCGGAAAAGTCCGTTGGCTTTGGTTCTGGGTCTTCCTGCTGTTCATCACACCAGCGTTCCCCTTCTACCTTCTCTACTGTCTGTTTACCAGTAAGAGGGTATGTGAACGCTGCCACAATAGAGTAAAGTTCTATTCGGAGAAAGAAGATTTGGAAGTGAAGAAATGACACTGACCATACCTGAGAAGTTCAATTTTACCTTTCTTGAGAGTAATATCGACAATTCAGAGTGGGCCGAATATGTGAAGGATCATTCAGAGGAGATCTTGAAGAATCTTGATGAATGCCCATTCGAGGAAGCATGTTGGGCATTGAGTTATTCGCTGGCCATCTGGGTTGGAGGCAAAGAGGATTCTCCAGAGATCAGGCATGTCAATAACACAATCATCCGCATCTCTCGTATGGGCGTGAACGAGTTACTGAAATCGTTTGCGGCCAAGAAAATCAATCCTCTGGCTTTCTTTGAAAAACAGGGGGACTTGCTCACCAAATGTGCCACGGCAATGATCAATGTGGGTAGACCAATCGCTGCATTGAATCTTTTGGGCACTGCAGAAGATGGCTTTCAGAAGATCTAGGAGTTCATCCCGAAAGAGGAAACCAAAATCTTGAAGGATTACTGTATCGAGTACGAGTGCATCCGGGCCAAAGAAGCCGAGGTAGGCGTAAGGATTGTCCATTATGTGCCTGAAGATGTCAGACCTCTCTTTGCGAATGCTGCAAATAGCTATCTTATCCACAGCATTGTGAATTTAACCAGTCATGGCGGGTACGATGCAGCGGAATACTTTACGCAGGAAGTGGCCCCGTATGCGGAACAGGCCTGTTTCATGTACTTCAAATGGACCCAAAAGGAAATTGATGATCTGAATCACGACTCGCTCAAAGATGATTACACGAGATGGTGTCAGGAGCGTTATCTTTTCCTCAACATTATGAACGAGATTCCGCATAATAGCGAGACTTATGCCAAGGATGACTTGCAATTTGATCTCGATGACCGGCATAGGTATCTTCTGGAAGACATAGTCCAGACCTATTCTCATTGCAGGAAATTGTTCTATGCGTTCAAGGATCCGTCTATTTTCCTGGAAAAGACTGAACGTGATGATGATGTGGAGTCCCTGATTGACTGCTATGTGAGGCTTTACACGCTCTTCGATAAGTGTGCTAAGTTGATCCAATATCTGTTCCCACAGGATTGGTCTGAGGAGAAGATTGGGTTTTATGAGACCGCTCGTAAATTGGCATGTGAAAACAATCCCTACCTGAGAGCAATCGACATGATCTGTTCGGATGTCTTCCCAGACAAGGCTTCAAAGAAGGCCGGAATCAGTGATCCACGCAATATGGTAAATGGGCGTCTAATGTGGAGAGGATTCATCCGCAACAGTATCATGCACAATACGTTCAAGATAAAGCCGGATATGGAATCAAACGATTTCATCACAGGTGTTGCGTTCATCCCGGCATTTGAATTGTATCATGCTACACTGATGACCTTTTACGACATAAGGGAAATTTTGCTGAACATTCAACTCGCAACATATTATTCCAGATCTGAATGAACTCATTTCCGTGTGGAATAAATCGAAGTATACGTACCATTCAAGATACCAAATTTAGGCGGGCGTTCAACTGCATCCTTTAAACTATTTTGGACCGTTTTTAGGCGGTCACTTTTTTTCTATTTTTAACACGTCTGGCATATTATGGAAAACGACGTGTTTTTCTCCGGTTTTGTACCCCCTATATGGGTACGTGTGAAGGGCCGTCCTACGTATACTCGTAATGGAGGTGACGCAGTATGATTGTTGCAATCTACGTCCGCGTTTCCACGAGGAAGCAGGACGAGACAAACCAACTCCCCCGTCTTCGCGAGATCGCTAAGAACAGGGGATTTGAGATTTACCGGGAGTACTCCGATGAGGCCTCCGCAAAGGATGCGAACCGTCCCGGGTGGAAGGAGTTGATGGACGATGCTTCGAATCACAAATTCGATGCAATCCTCGTTACCAAGCTCGACAGGGTCATGAGGTCTCTTGTGCAGCTCAACATCACCATGAGTAATCTCCAGACCTACGGGGTGAAGCTCATCTGTGCCGACATCGGGGAGATTGACTGCTCCACTCCGATGGGCAAGGTGCAGATGCAGATCATCGGAGCCATCGCTGAGTGGGAGAGGGAAATCATCGTGCAGAGGACGAAGGAAGGCCTCGATGCCCGCAAGGCACGCGGCGCGAAGCTCGGCAGGAAGAGAAGGGACGACATCCCCCTCGATACCATCGCCACGCTCCGCATCAGCGGGAGCTCCTGGAATTCAATCTGCAGGGATCTCCATATCCCCAAAGCGACGCTCATGCGCAGGAAACCCGAAGTCGAAGAAATCATTTCCAAAAGGTCCGAAAAGGAGGTATGTCAATGAACCAGGTCCAAAATGGAGGGGTAGCGAACCCCGGCAAGGAGTATATAAAGAACGAAGAGGTCCAAAAGCGTCCGATTTCGGACCAGGTTTTCATAATCGATTCTAAAGACATCGAGGATGAGCATTTCTTCAGAACGATGATGGCTCCCGGCAAGTTCCACTATCTTTACGGAGATACCGGAATCGGGAAGACCCATTTCCTGATGAACATGATGTACCTCCTTCACGAAGGGTACGATGGATGCGGCGATTGGGAGATCATCACCAACGTCTTCATGTATCGCAAAGACGGGAACGGTACCGAAGTCTGTACTCCGGAGCACGTGCATCACATCGACAGTCTCGACGAGTTCTTCTCGAAGTTCGTAGAGCTCTCCGAGTCCGGCAGGAACCTCGCCCTATTTCTGGACGATTTCAACAGATTCTACGCTGACGAGGGGAAGGACGTACTTTCCAAGTCCCTGCGTAAATTGATCGCCAATCGCAGGAAGCTTCGTGTGATGCTGTTCTTTAGCAGCACCGACGACATTGCCGATTTCGAGAATGATTGGGGCAACAGGAAGTATCCTTCGGAATACATGTGGACTCGCTACAATTCTAAGAAGGAGTGGGAGGATACCAAGAAGGAACTCGGGATCACCGTTGATTGGAACCGTTGGGATACCAGTGGAGCATTCGTACGCGGTGGCGGTTTTGTTCATGTCCGCAGCACCGTTACCGAGTGGACTTCCACTAAGAAATCCGTCGGATGGTTCTACGATAAGGCCAGTGATGCCTCGGTGCTGAGGTATCGGAAGGGATTCGATTTCGACTCTTTTTGGAACGGATTGGAGAATGTATCTTCCCTTTCGGTCAAGGCCTACATCCGTACGTATACCTCTTCCATGAGCGAGGAAAAAATCAAAGAGGTGGAACAGTGCCAGCAGGAGAAAAACACAGTCGAGATGGCAGTCAAGCTGAAGTCGATGGGGCTGACCGACGAGGCCATAGAATGTGTTCTGAACACCCCGAAGACCACTCTGAGGAGATGGGCGGAAAAAGCGGGTTTCACATGGAAGGTCGGCGAGATTGATCTGCCTTACAGATTCAAGAGCCTGAGGGGGAAAGAAGATCTGCCGGTTAACACAGAATCGTGCTAAACCATTTACCGGGCAATATTGCCCAGATCCTTTCAACTTCTTTGTTTTCATCGGATAACATAAAAAAGTTATCAAGGAGTACAATAAAAAAGGACGAAGTGGTTACACTTCCAGAATACCATGTCGTCCTTTTCAGACGTGCTTAGACAATTCCGCGAAGAGTCCTCATCAGAAAGAGAGAAAGGAACGAAATTCGAAGAACTCATCCGCCGCTATCTGCTGACGGACAAACTCTATGCGGATCGTTTCGAGAACGTCTGGATGTGGAACGATTTCTTCGCACGTTCTGAATTGGGCGGAAGGGACACAGGCATAGATCTCGTCGCGAAAGATATATTCGGGCAATACTGGGCCATCCAGTGCAAATGCTATGCAGAGGACACCCCCGTATCGAAAGCCGACATGGATTCGTTTATAGCCACCTCCGGTAGAAGATTCACCGACGAGGACGGTGTGAAACAGGGCTTCTCTCAAAGATTGGTGGTGGCTAGCACCGATAATTGGGGTGTGAACGCACTCGAGGTCCTGAGGGCACAGGAACCTCCCGTGAACATACTGAAACTCAGCGATCTGGAAAGCGCACAGGTCAGTTGGAAAGACCTTTGGAACGGAAAGCAGGGTGACGAGGCCCGTAAGGACAAATACACTCTCCGTAAGCATCAGGCTCAGGCATATAACAATGCCATGAGGTACTTCAAAGACCACGACCGCGGAAGAATGATAATGGCCTGCGGTACGGGTAAGACGTTCACGTCCCTGAAGATCGCGGAAGGCATCCTATCCCACTACAACCTCAACGAGGAGACCGACACCATCTTGTTCCTCGCACCATCTATTTCCCTGGTCGGTCAGACCCTTAGGGAATGGGTTCACAATGCCGAAAGGGAGCTCAACCCCATCTGTGTATGTTCCGATACCACTGTTTCGAAGAAACGCGTCGAGGATGATGGGGAAGAGCGCGTGGAGGATCTCGGAGTACCATCTACCACAGACCCTAAGAGGATATACGATGTGTGGAAGAAAGGCATCGAGAAGGAGAAGTCCGATAAGATCCTTACCGTGATATTCTCCACCTATCAATCTATCGACGCCGTTATAGAGGCACAGGGTCTGGGTCTTCCGGATTTCGACCTGATTGTGTGTGACGAGGCCCACCGTACGACCGGGGTCATCATCGACGGTTCCGAGAGCAATTTCACCAAGGTCCACAGCAACGACAATATCCGTGCTGACCGTAGGCTTTACATGACCGCTACCCCCCGTCTTTACGGCGAGAAGGGCAAGGCGACCGCGGAGAAGTATTCCGTCGTACTCTGTTCGATGGACGATGACAAGCTCTACGGGGAGGAGTTCTACAGGATTAACTTCGGAGAGGCCGTCGAGCAGGATCTCCTGTCCGATTACAAGGTCCTCATCCTGACCGTCACAGAGAAGGACATCCCGGAGTTAGTCAAGAAGCACTGGACCGACGGTAATGGAAGGGAGATTGATGCCGATACCCGCTGCAAGATATGGGGATGTCTTCACGCATTGGCAAAGCATGTTGCCGGTGATGATACCGTTAAGAACACCGACCCCAAGCCTATGAAATCCGCGGTGGCATTCAGCAGAAGTATTGCTGTCTCCAAAGCGGTCACGGATATATTCAACGATATGGCTGCAGAACCTGCCAGTCCGACCCGTCTGCGCATGATGCACATCGATGGCGGTATGAACGCCATGACACGTGAGAAACTCCTCAACTGGCTCAAGAAGGAGGATGAACTCTGCCATGTGCTCTCCAACGTCAGATGTCTTTCCGAGGGTGTCGATGTTCCCGCTCTCGATGCAGTCATGTTCCTGGATTCCAAAGGCTCGCTCGTCGATGTGGTCCAGTCTGTCGGCAGGGTCATGAGGAAGGCTCCCGGAAAACAGTACGGGTACATCATCATCCCCATCGTTATCCCTGAGAACGAGGATCCAGAGGAAGCTCTCAACGATAACGACAGATACAAGGTCGTATGGCAGGTCCTCCGTGCCTTGAGGTCTCACGATGAGAGATTGGAAGCCGAAATCAACACCTTTAATTATCGCAAGAACCGGAACGGTAAGAAGGATCACATCCACATAGGGGGCGTCGGAGGTACATTTGAGGGGGGAGAATGGGAGTTCGAACCTTGCGACGGCGCATATACCGTAGAGGACTTCGGGAATCACCTGATGGCCCGTCTTGTTCTCAAGGTAGGTAACAGAGAATACATCGAGAACTGGGCAAAACAGGTGGCAGAGATTACTCCGCTCTTGTCAGAGAAACTCACCGAGATATGCAACAAGGGGGACCCGCAGGACTCCAATCATCCATTCCGGAGATATATCAGAGGATTGAGGTCCATCGTTAACAACGAGGTTACCGAATCTCAGGCAATCGATATGTTAGTTCAGCAAATCGTTACCAAACCTATCTTTGAGAAACTGTTCGCAAAAGATGGATTTGTGATGCAGAATCCTGTTTCCAAATACATAGATGACATGCTTGCTGCCATTCATGCTCAGGAAGGTCTTGCTGAAATCAAGGATAGTTTGGACAGATTCTATCGTAATGTGGAACTTACTCTCAACGGAATTGACACTACGGATGGAAAGCAGAAGGTTATTACCGCCCTTTACGAGAAGTTCTTTAAGAACGCATTCCCGAAAGACCAGACCATTAACGGAGTCGTGTACACTCCGCAGGAGATTGTGGATTTCATCATCCATTCCTGTGTAGATGTTTTGAAACAGGAGTTCAGAATTGACATCAACGATGAAGACGTGAATATTCTCGATCCTTTTACCGGAACAGGTACTTTTATAGCACGTCTTTTGGAATCTGGAGTCATAACAAAGGAGAACATCGCACGCAAGTATCTTAACGAGTTATTTGCCAACGAGATCACTCTGCTGGCGTATTACATCGCGAATGTGAACATCGAGAACACGTATCAGAGAGTCACAGGCAATCAGGTCTACACGCCATTCAATAACATCCTTCTTACGGATACGTTCAATATAGAGGAGATTTGCAGAGGATTTGGTTCTGATGCACAGATGACCCTTGATCAGAAGGATTATTTCGGGAAGAACAAAGCACGCATCAGGAAGGAGCACAATACTCCGATTACCATCATCATGGGAAATCCCCCATATGGAGCAGCACAGAAATCTGCTAACGATAATGCGAAGAAACGCAAGTATCTATCAGGAATCGATCAGAGAATCAAGGAAACATATCTGAATGAGTCTATTTTGGAGAACAAGGCAACGAACATTAATTCTGTTTATGATAACTACATTCGGGCATTCAGGTGGGCTTCGGATCGTTTAGGAAATAATGATGGAGTAATATCATTCGTAACCCCTAACGGATGGATGTCTTCTGCTGCATTTGAAGGATTTAGAAAATGTTTGGAAAAAGAGTTCTCCAAGATATATGTGTTCAATCTCCGTGGTGATCAAAACAGCGGGGATTGGAGAAACGAAGGAGAAAAAGTCTTTGGTGAAGGTTCCAAAGTCGGTATTGCAATTACACTTTTGGTAAAGAAGGCAAATTATGTCGGAAAAGCGGAAGTCAAGTATGTTCAAACTGAGGATATGATGAAACGTCTGGAAAAGCTGGAGCTGCTTACCAAATCCGAATCTTTCGCTCAACTGGAATCAAGCTCATCAATTAAACCTTTAATCCCCGCGGCGAACGGCGACTGGCTTGTTAAGCGCAACAGTGCATTTCAAACGCTGATTCCGATGGCAGGGGATACCGCCAAGAAGTTTGAAAAGCATTACGAAGAAACGCTATTCACGGGCTACTCATCAGGATATAAGACTAACCGTGATGTTTGGTCATATAATTTCTCAAAAAGTTTACTTGCTTCTAACATGAATGGGTTAATAGCGGAGTATAACCGTCAGACTTCGGAAGGAATAATCGAATACTTGTCCGATAAAATCAAGTGGGATGGCACATTAGAAGAACGTTCTAAGAGGAAGATACCAATAGTATTTTCTGACGGGCATATAACAACGACTCCATACCGTCCGTTTTCAAAGAGATACTTCTACAGGGATGATTTGACTGTCAACAGATCATATCAGATGCCACGCTTATATCCAGAAGGATGCAATAATCTGACAATTTGCATATCTGGTGTTGGCGTTAAGAAGGACTTTTCCTGTCTTATTACTAACTTGCAAACCGATTTGGAAATAGTGGGGAAAAGCCAGTGTTTCCCGTTGTATTGGTACGAAATCCCAGAGGAGCTTAAAGACTCTCGTCAGACAACTCTGTTCAATACGCCCATCTCAAAGCCCGTTCGTCACGATGGAATCAGCGACTTTGTCCAGACTACTGCCTCAAAGCAATACTCCAGAGACATCCCCAAGGAGGACATCTTCTACTACATCTACGGGTACCTACACTCCCCCGAGTACAGGAAGGCCTTTTCCGACGATCTGAAGCTCTCTCTCCCCCGTATCGGATTTGTTGATTCATACGATGACTTCAAAGCATTCTCCGATGCCGGAAGAAAGCTCGCTGACCTCCACTTGAACTACGAATCTGTTCCCATGTATGAGGGCGTGAAGATCCTCGGCAGCAGGACCGTCGAACAACTTCTCACCGACTCGGAAAAGCTTCGTGTCCGCAAGATGAAACTTGACGAGAAGAACCGGACCCTCATCTACAACGAATACGTTACCATCACCAACATTCCTGAGGAGGCTTTCCGTTACATCGTGAACGGCAGATCTGCCCTCGGCTGGCTGGTGGATCAGTATCAGATTTCCGTTGACAAGGAATCCGGTATTGAGAATGATCCCAACGAATATGCAGGTCCCGAATACATCTTCAAGCTCGTACTTTCGATAATCACAGTCAGTGTCGAGACCATTAAGATCGTGGATAATCTGCCAAAGCTGCACTTTGATTCAGAAGATGCTCAATGAGAGATAATCCGTTCCGAAGTACTCATTCGGGACGGATTATCCCCGCTTTAATCAGGATCTGTTCTGCTTTATCGGCGGGCATTTTAGCCAATTCATTCTCATTGAGCTTCTTGTTGTATTCGGTTAGTGATAGGATAACCGATTTAACTTCGCGCATGTCCGTCAGTTTCAAAAATACCGCAAAGGAAACAGCTTCCTGCAGATCCTTCAGGCGCAATTTGTCTTTGATCGTGTCGATGCAATAATTCATGAATGTATAATCGCCTGTAATATTGACCTGTACAACCGGTTTTTCTTTCTTAAGCGTGTTATAATTGGTCTTTTCCAGATATTTTTTCTGCAAAGCTACGATTGCGGTTGCCAGCGTATCGATAAGTTCACTATCGTCGTTGACAATGACCCCATAAATCGCATTCAGATCCCTGTCAATTTCGATGGCAGCATCACGTATCGCCTCTATGACAAATCTGGACCGGGATGGGAAATACCCATTTTGCACGAAATCATCAATTTCAGCAGCATCCGCCACAGATAGTCTGGCGGTGGTCGAAAAACCCCCCGAACTTGTTTGGGTCGAATTCGGCATATCTTCTGATAGGCCTATAGCTTATTTATAGTTATGACGTGTTATTGGTAGTTCGTTTTAAACAGTCTATCAAACCGTGTAATATTTTATATATTGATATGGATTTGTACCATATGGTATATGTGCGGTAATTGCCGAGTGTAATTGACGCGGCACGAGGCAAGACCGCCCATGAACCAAAGGAGAGCTCAATATGAGAAGAAACAGAACGATAACCGCAATGGTTTCCGAGAGGGAGGTCGAAGTCATCGATCGCCTCGTTGAGAATGGGTATTATTGTTCCCGTAGCGACGCAGTTCGTGCTTTTGTACGGTACTGTATCGTGAGAACGGAACGGGATGGTGTAATATTCGAGTGAAAAAGTGCTTGGCGGACAGCCTTAGAACAGTGTCCGCCAAAGTATCACTATGGAGGTGATGGAAATGGATAGCATTTTACAGAATATAAATACATCTGCGGGACTTCGCCCTAAGGTGGTTTCTCTGAAGGTTCCGGAATGGTTCTATGAATCCATCGAGGCCTTCAGGGGAAAGTACGACATGGAGACCCGTAACGCTGCGCTCTCCGTACTGATCGCAGCTGGGTTGGAAAGGTACGGGATCATCGAAAAAGAACAGTGCCAGAAGTTCATCAGCATGCAGGGTGCTGACAGGAGATTCAGGGGGCAGAAATGATGTTCGCACCCTTTGAATCCAGTCAGGACAATCCGTTCAGCAAGTCGATTTCCGTACCCAAGCGTGCGGAGATCGAGATGCGCATGAACGCAATCGCTTCAATCAGCCCTACATGCAAGAGGCTCTTCCGCGACGAATGTATCTGCGATGTGTGCAATCATATCGGCTTCACCACCGCCGTATCGACAACCGTGGGGGTCTTCAGCCATGTGTGCGCCAACTGCTGGACCGAAATCGCTATTCTGAAGGAGGTTTCCGACGATGGCATTCAGTAAGAAGAAGCATCCAGTCGACGAGGAAGGCCAGGATGAGTGGTTTTCCGTAGAGGTGTACAGGGACGAGAACGGGCTTCCAGGGCTTGCAATCGTCACCACCCGCGGCACCCTTGAATACATGGACTACAGCGAGTGGATTAAGCGTAAAGACAGCGAAGAGCTTGGCAAATACACCGACGAGATCCAGAAATACTGGCCCCTTCCGAGCAATCCAGAGCCGTACTGTAACGAGTACGAACAACTCATCGAGGGCATGAGGAATTCTGGCAATCATCCCGAGGACCACGGTCTTGCGGAGGAGTTCACGAGAACAGTCCTTCGGAAGATTGTCCAGGATTTATCATTAATAGTCTCGCTGTTCCTCAAGCTCGACTCCGAAATGCTTTACTCCCTGTTGCACAACATCGTTGTCCACAGCTACTTCGTAAGGAATTTCGATGTTTCGCCCCTGATTCTCCTCGACGCAGAGAGGGGTTCCGGGAAGAGTACCTTCCTGGATTACCTGAAGGCCCTCTGCTACCATCCCATCAAGATGACCAATTACTCCACGGCCTCCCTGGCACTTCTCGCAGACAAGTATCAGGCGACCCTTCTTTTGGACGAGGGTACCAAGAACTTCCACAGCAAGGATCGCGGGCAGAACCTGACCGATTTCCTCACCGAAGGATATAGCAAGAACGATGCTACCTACATCAGGACCAAGGGGGACAATTTCGAATCTATCAAGGCACAATACCACTACACTTCCGTGACCGCAACTTTGCTCGAAGACTGTCCCGAGGATTTCAAGGACCGTTCGATCATCGTGCGGATGCTGAAGGACATCAAGGGGTACAAACCCCTGCACGTGTTCGGGTTCGACAGGTACGAAGCTGCGGAGAGGCTGCAAATCGATGAATCAGACGTGCCTAGTTTCGAGGAGATCCGCACGCGCCTGTATGCCCTTCGCATGATTGCGATAAAGGCCGAGGTGAGGAAGGAGAAACCAGCATTCTCATTCGAACCCTTCGTCAACGAGGCCCGCAGATACCTCAGAAGAGGCGAGGAGATCAACGGTTCGATGCGTTTCCTCTACGGAGAGGTCTATGGGTACGAGGAGACTCCTGAGTTCATGGGCAGGGCGGAGGACATCTGTCTCGTCCATCTGCCCATCGCGATGGCCTTGGGCACGGACAAGGACATCATGGACCTGATGCTTGCTCGCATCGAGGACGATACCGAGCTGGAATACACCACCGAGGCAACCATCCTGCGGGCCTTCATGGACACCATCCAGGACAAGATGTGCGAGGAAACCATCGCAGGGGGCTGTAGAGATCCTCCCACCTGGGATGACCTGGTCAGGATTCTTCCGAACGTTTCCACGAAGGAAGTGCGCATGAATTACGAGCGCATCAGGGAGGAGCGCGACGATTACGGCAAGTTCGATTTCGAATCTCCGAAGAAGGTGACCTCGATCATCAAGAGATTCGGATTCACCTACAGGACCGGAACGGGAGGGAAATCGTTCTTCGTACCCGACCCGAAGCTTCGCCGCAGCCTGAAATCCGCAGTCACGAACTACGGAGGAGTCGAACTCAAACGCTTTTTCGTCAACGTCTGAGGGATTCTAACTCTATCCTAACTGACAGGCCAGCAAGGTATGTGAGTTAGGATAGTTAGAATAATTAGGAAAAAGAGGGAGAATATGTCACAATATAGAGAAGACCTGAACGACAGCAAGGAGCTTGCCGAGTTCATGGCATACGTGGACAACTACAACGATGATATGATCGGTATCTGCAAGCCGACGACCGAGAACGAACGCAATCGCAAGATCCGCCGCTACGGCAAGACCTTCGCAAAACTGGCGCAGGAGGGCAGAATCAGTACCTGCGATCCTGCCAAGATGACCGAACGCGATGTGAGGGTGTTCATCGCCGAACTGAGAGATGTGGAACACATTCAGACATCCACTCAGGAAAGGGCGCTGGCACTTATGAACTCCTACTTCCAGACCGCCGGGAATTACGGCGCCGTCCTGATAGCACGGAAGAAGCTCCGCATCACGGTTCCCAAGAAGGAGGTGGAGGTTCTGACCGATGAGGAGGTGGCGATCATCGAGGCGGTCCTGGACCATCTTCCGGGCTGGAGGATGACGGTAATCGGCGGCGTGGTGTACATCGCCCTGGCAACGGGCATCCGTCCCGGGGAGATAATCCGCCTGAGCATCGACGACATCGATCTGGTGAACAGGACCATCCTTGTCAGGTTCCCCAAAGGCAACGGGAAGTATCAGGATCCCCACCTGGTCGGAATCCTGCGCGACGATCTGGTGCCCAAGATAGAGGAATACCTTGCCAAAAGGACCGCACACCTTGCCAGGAACAACTTCGATACGAAGGCCCTGTTCCCCAATCTCCGTAATCCCGGGACCCTCATGTACTCGGACAATGCACTGAGGCAGGGGATGAGGAAGCTCTCCAAGATTTGCGGTTTCCCCTTCTCCACCAAGACCTTCAGGGCGACGTTCTGCACCATGGTCCTCGACCAGGATTTCGACCTGCTGCCGTCGGTAAGTTTCCAGATGGGTCACTCCAACGAGCAGACCACCAGGGACTTCTACAATTCCTGCAAGATGGCCCGCAGCCGTGCGAAGACCAGGGTCATCTACAGCTCGGTCCTCAGACCGGATATGACCAAGGAGGCTACCGAGAGGATCAAGGTCGCCAGGGCGATGGGACTCCTCAAGCACAAGGACTCCTGATTCCCTATAGGTATACCTACCCAAACCATTTACCCTGACCGTCTGACCTTTTGGGCGGTTCGGGGTACGTTTACATGCACCCGATTCCGAGAAGATCTCACGGGTTTTTTTAGGCCCGCCACGTGTTATTTTGCATCGAGTTCCGAGGCACGGAACGGATACATTTTCGGGATTCGGAGTACATCGGGGACGGAGGGAAACCCCCTGTTTTTGCGATAGATCCCGCGATTGTGCCCTGATTTGTAGGATTAATAGAACCCCAAAGGTAGGTTCATAATTCGGTAGTTAGAATAAATCGAAATCAGTTAGAATAAACGCCTAAAATCGGAAAACATGGCGGGCCTGAAGGGATTCGAACCCTTGGCCGTTCGATTAAGAGTCGAACGCTCTACCTAGCTGAGCTACAGGCCCCGTGACCCTGGCTATCCCCTTCTTACTTATAAATCTATTGCCGTGAAGAACCGTTTTGGGAAAAGACATAATATAGCTAACGCTATTGTCTAATCGATGAGCCAGTTAAGGGTAAGGGATTTGATGACCACACAGGTCATAACCGTCAAGCCTACCGACACGGTCAGGCAGGCGGTCATTAGGATGGCAGTCGACAACGTTTCCGGCGCTCCTGTAGTGGACAACCGCAACCACGTTCTGGGAATGATCTCCCAGACCGACATTCTCAAGCTCATCCTGAAGTACCAGGACAAATTGGACGAGGACGACGCGGGACACCTTCTCAACACCCCGCTCGACACCTCCGCCTCCTCTCAGGACGTCAACATCGCCAACAAGGAGATCTCCGACAAGAAGGTCGAGGACATCATGGTCAAGAGCACCCTCGTCACCACCCCCGACGCGGAGATCATCGAGGCCCTGAAGGTCATGATGAAGCTCGGCGTAGGACGTCTTCCCGTTCTCGAGCAGGGCGTCCTGGTCGGAACCATCTCCCGCTCCGATATCATCTTCTACATCTACAAGAAGAAGATCTGAGTATGCTGGAAGTGCAAGTGATCGCCAGCGGTAGCGACGGCAACTGCACCGTCATCCAGCTGGACGACGAAGCCATAATGATAGACGCGGGGCTCAGCTATTCCAAGACCCACAAGCTGCTGGAGCGCGAGGGCGTGGACGAGAGCGCCATCAAGGCCCTGCTGGTCACCCACGAGCACGCCGACCACGTGAACGGGGTGGGGCCCATCGCCCGCAAGCTCGGGATCCCCGTTTACTGCAACCCCGCGACCCTGGGCTCATTCAATCCCGGCAGCGTGGACTTCAGCATAATCCAGACCCTCCAGCGTTTCAACATCGGGAATTTCGACATCCTCCCGCTCCCTACTCTCCATGATGCCGCCGACCCCTGCGCGTTCACCGTGTCCGCCGGCGGCAAGAACATCCTGGTGGCAACCGACACTGGTAAGTTCACATTCCCCCTCAGACAGGCATTGGAAGATGCGGATTTCGCCATCGTGGAGGCGAATTACGACAACAAGATGCTCCACGAGGGTCCGTACCCCGAGCCCCTAAAGAGGCGTATCGCCGGGGACCACGGCCACATGTGCAACGCGGATTCCGCCAGGGAAATCAAGAACACCGCCCTCAAACCCGACCGCACGATCTTCCTCGGACACCTGAGCAAGCACAACAACACCCCTGACATCGCGAGGGACACTGTAGCGGAGTACACGGGGATAAAACGCTACAAGATAGACTGCCTGGAGTTTCTGGGCGATACCCGCACCGTCACCGTATCAAGGTGACATCGAGATTTTTACCGCCAGGTTGCGGTTGACCAAAGCCTGCGCGAACATCTCCGGCAGACGGACGATCTCCTCCTTGTGGAGGGTGTAGTCCCTCAGTGGTCCGGAGAAGGTGTCCAAATCCTCGAGAACCCTGACCACTATGTAATCCGAGTCATCCGTCTTCTGGGGGGCGGGTTCGGGGGCCTTCTCCTGCGGGACCATGGCGTCGAGCTCGTCGGAGGGGATCTCCTGCTCCTGCTCGGGCTCCATGCAGTCCATGTCGAGGGTGTCCTCCTGCGGGATCATGCCCAGGTCGTCCTCGTAGACCTCCGGCTGGGGGACCTCGGGTTCGGCTTCGGGCTGTTCGCCGGTGTCCTCCTCCACGGGCACCGCCACGGGGACCTGCGGAGGGGTGTCGGTGGCGATGGCGGAGATGTCCGGGGTGCGGTAGGATATGCTCCCGCTGAGGCGGTTGATGATGGCCTTGTGGTCCTTCACCATGATGAGTATGTTGTCGTAGAGCTTCTTCTCTTCCTGCGTGAGAGCGTCGAAGTTGTTGTTGGCACCCATGGCCCCTCTGAGGGCCATCTTGGTGATCTTGTCCATGCGCATCTCGACAATCTCCTTGGACAGCTGCATACCCTTCTTCCTGCGGGAGTTGGCACCTTCGCAGGTGATGGAGTCGGGGTCCTCGGAGAGGAGTTTGTCGTAATTCGCTCTCTGCGTCCTCAGCAATTCCGCTACGGCGGGGTAGAAATCGGGTCTCACAACGTATAACGAACCTGATTTCTTCTCGACACGGTAGACCTCCGCGAGGTCTTCGATGGTCATCGCCTTGTCGGAATCGGGCATGCTACGGCACATGTCTCCTCGCCTAATAACCTTGTTGCCGAAGATTGAAAAACGTGTAAACACTCCCATCCCGCATGGACGTGAACGATGTCAGCCGCCGTGTTCCCGAGGGTCTCGAGGTGGAGCTTCTTGTCTCCCCCCGCTCCTCCCGTTCGGGCATCGAGGGGATCGATCCCTGGAGGAAGAGGCTCATCATCCGCGTGAAGGCCCCGCCCCTCGACGGGAGGGCCAACAAGGAGGTGGAGGAGGTCATGGAGGAATGCACCGGGCTCAAGTCCAGGGTCACTGCCGGCCAGACCTCCCGCCAGAAGACGGTCACGGTCTACGGGGACGCTGATGCCGCATGTCAAAGGATACAGGCCCTTTTATGACCGACGGGGAGCGGCTGTCCGCTCTGGAGGAGGTGCTTTCCGATCTCGCCGAGCTGTCGCGGACGCACGTGCTCGTGGTCGAGGGGAGGAAGGACTGCGCGGCGCTGAACAATCTCGGGATATCCGGGGACATGTTCATGACCCAGTCCGGCGGAGGCCCGGTGAGGGCCGGGGAGTACGTGGCCTCCCGGGGAGGGAGGTCGGTGGTGCTGACCGACTGGGACGATCGCGGCGACAGGCTCGCGGAGAGGCTGGAGGAGGTCCTCGGGAAGAGCCCGGAGGATACCGATTTCACGATACGCTCCAAGCTCAGGCATCTCTGCAGGATGTACATCAAGGACATCGAGTCCCTGGATACCTTCGTTTTCGGCCTGCGGGCCAAATCTATATGAGCGGAGAGGGACTTACCCCAGACGATGAGAGGGAAATTCATCGTCCTGGAAGGTATCGACGGTTCCGGAAAGACCACGCTGGCACATACAATATCCGACGCAGTCGGAGGTGCCGAGCTCACTTTCGAACCGACGTCCGGGCCCATCGGTTCCGCACTGAGGTCGGGTGCCTACGGGGACATCCCTCCCGCCGCCGAGGCGCTTCTGTTCGCGGCGGACCGTGCCGTGCACACCAGGCAGATAGAGGAGATCCTGGACTCGGGCAGATGGGTTATATGCGACCGTTATCTCGGATCCACCGTCGCCTATCAGTCGGCCTCCTTCGGGGAGTCCGCCGACTGGGACTGGCTGCTCGGCATGCAGAAGAAATCGGTCATCACGCCGGACCTCACCATCCTCCTGGACATCGACCCGGAGGTCAGCATGGCGAGGGTGTCGCGCCGCGGGGAGGAGCTCAGCCGCTTCGAGAAGCTGGACTTCCTGCGCAAGGTGCGCTCCGCCTATTTGCGTCTGGCCGACATACTGGACTATCAGGTCGTGGACGCCGCCGGCGATGAGAAACAGGTGGCGAAAACCGTTTTGGAAATCATGAGGAAGAAGGGATTGTATGCACCCCAGTGAAGAGATATATTGCGAGAAGAGCAACCGCCTGTCAGGCAAGACCATCGTGCTCGGCATCACCGGCAGCATCGCCGCTGTCGAGAGTTTCCACATGATTAGGGAGCTCATCCGCCACGGTGCGAAGGTGATCCCTGTCATGACCGAGGCCGCCTGCAAACTGGCCGCCCCCGACGCCATCGAGTTCGCGTCCGGCAACAAACCGATCCTGGAGATCGGCGGACAGACCGAGCACATCAAGTACCTCGGCGACCGCTCCGACGCGGACCTCTTCCTGATATATCCCGCCACCGCCAACACCGTCTCCAAGATCGCCAACGGCATCGACGACACCCCGGTCACCACCATGGCGACCGTGGCCCTCGGTGGAGGCATCCCCATCGCCATTGCCCCCGCCATGCACGGCATGATGATGGAGAACCCCGCCGTGTCCCGCAACCTCGAGACCCTGGCCTCCTGGGGTGTCAACATCATCGGCCCCCACATGTCCGGCGGAAGGGCCAAGGTGGCATCCGTGAGCGAGGTGGCCGCATGGGCGATCAAGCTGCTCTCCCGCGACGACCTCATGGGCAAGAAGATACTGATCATCGGCGGAAGGAGCGAGGAGCCCCTCGACAACATGCGCCTGATCACCAACCGTTCCACCGGAATGATGGCCGTGGCCCTCGCCGAGCGCGCCTTCGAGCGCGGGGCCGAGGTCGAGCTCTGGATGGGTGGATGCAGCGTATCCCTCCCGGATTACATCCCCATCCGCAGGTACGCCTCCGTCAGCGATCTCATCGGGATGCTCGACGACGTGAACCACGACATCGTCATCGTCCCCGCCGCCCTGGCAGATTTCACTCCTGAGAACAAGGTCGAGGGCAAGATCCCCAGCGACAAGGGATTCGACATGAAGATGAACCCTGTCCCCAAGGTCCTGCCCCTGCTCCGCGAGAAGTGCGCCAAGGTCATCGGTTACAAGGCGGAGTCGGGACTCTCCCGCGACGCCCTCATCGCCAAGGCCCGCGACCGTCTCGACAGGTTCGACCTCTCCGCGGTCATCGCCAACGACATCGATTCGGCAGGCAAGACCTCCGCCAACGTGCTGCTGGTCACCAAGGAGAAGGCCACCGATATCACCGGCAGCAAGCCCGCCATCTCCGAGGTCATCCTCAACTACGTGTCCGAGAAGCTGTGAACATGGTCTCCGCCTTCTGCCCCGGACACATAACCTGTTTCTTCAGTCCCGCCGGCAATGCCGGAGGGGACATCCTGTCCAGGGGCTCGCTCGGTGCGGGGATAAGGATCTCCAGGGGGACCCATGCGGAGGTGCACGAGTCCTCCGCGGACAGATTCGTCATGGACGGCAGGGAGGCAGAACTTCCCGTCACCCGTGCAGTACTGGAGGAGCTCGCCCCCGGCCGTTCCTTCGAGGTGAACATCCGCAACGAGCTTCCCTGCGGGGAGGGCTTCGGCATGAGCGCGTCCGGAGCGATCGCGGTAGCACTCTGCGCCGCCGAGATCGTCGGAGCCTCCGCGGAGAGTGCCTTCGAGGCCGCCCACGCGGCCGACATCAGGGGCGGCGGAGGGCTCGGGGATGTATCGGCTTTGACATGTCTGGGACACCAGCCTGTACGCGTCCGGGAGGGCCTTCCTCCGAGGGGCGAGGTCATCGCTACCGACGTCATGTTCCCCGCCCTCAGCCTGGTGGTCCTGGGACCCAAGATGCACACCGGCGACACCCTCAGCAATCCTGCGGTGAGGGAGCGCATCGCCGAATCGGGGAGGGCTGCGCTGTCGGAGTACCTGAAGGACCCGAGCGAGTTCTCCCTCTACTCCATATCCAACAGATTCTCTGCCGCCAGCGGGGTCGAGAGCCCCGAGGTCTCGGCCGCCCTGACGGAACTTCACGATGCGGGATACCCTGCGGCCATGTGCATGCTGGGGAACAGCATCTTCACCGATGCCCCCACGGACGTGATAAGGGACCTCCTGGGGGATGATGCGGGCATCTACGTCTGCGATTCCACGGACCGGCCCGCCGAGATCACTCGAAAAGCGTGAACAGCTGGTCGTCGCCGTCCACTTCGAAGAGACCGATCCTGGCTCCGCAGTCCAGCCATCCGTGTGCGTAGTTCACCGCGGCGAAGGCGGTGACCAGGTCGCCGGTCTCCCTGAAGTGCTTGGCATCGCTGTAGTAGGCGTTGGCCATCTCGAGGAAGCTGTCCGCCAGCCTCCTGTTGAAGGAACGTTCCGGTGCCGCGATCTTCAGTTTGTCGAGGGCCTTCTTGGTGATGGAGAGGTATCTGTCGATCTTCTCGTCGGTTACGACGTTCTGCATAGTCGTTAATGCACTAACTCGGATAAATGCCCAGCGTTAGCGGATCTCGAAGGTGCGGTCCTTGCCGAACGCCAGCCAGAACAACAGTGCCAGCAGCAGTCCCGCGACGGCCCCGTAGGCCAGGTTGTGGGTGACTATGACCGTGGCGAGGGTGATTATCGTCATGGCCGTGGCGCAGAGGGAGTTGCGGTCGCGGCCCCTGACCATCTCTCTGAGGTTGTCCCAGTCGAAGGTGCTGTAGCAGACGAACAGCATGACGGCGATCAGCGCCGCCAGGGGGATGATGCCGAGGACGTCGGAACCGAAGGCCAGCAGCAGGGCCAGGATAAGCGCCGCCACCAGGGTGGAGAGCCTTCCGCGGCCGCCGGACTTCACGCAGGCGACCGCCTGGCCGATCATGGCGCATCCCGGCATGGCGCCCATGCCCCCGCAGATCATGTTTCCGACACCCTGGGCGCAGCACTCTCTCTTCGGGTTCGAGGGAGTTTGTGTGATATTGTCCACCACCTGCATGGTGAGGGAGGTCTCCAGCAGCCCGACGAAGGCCAGCGAGACCGCATAGGGCATGATCACCGACAGGGCGCCGGCATCGGTGAGCACCGAGGGCAGGTTGAATCCGGGCCAGCCGGACGAGATGCTGCCGAGGTCGGAGATGGCCGCGGTACGGCAGGAATCTCCGGCGAAGTATACCAGAAGTATGCTAGCTATGGTGACCACGGCGATGGCCACCAGGGTCGAGGGGATGACCTTGGAGACCTTCGGGAAGAGGAAGATGACCGCAAGACCCAGCACTATCAGGCAGACCATGGCAGCGACCGCCGTGTCGGTGTCCCCGAGGTTGTTGTTGAAGGTGGTGATCTGCGAGAGCAGGATGATGAACGCCAGTCCGTCCACGAACCCGACGATGATGGAGCGCGGGATGCGCTTGAGGAGTGCGCCGATCCCCACAAGGCCGAGGACTAACTGTATGATACCCGCTATCAGAACGGCGGCGAACATGTAGTCGAGACCGTGGCTCGCCACCAGGGATGCCACCAGCACGGCCATGGAACCGGCCCCCGCCGAGACCATGGCGGGCCTGCCCCCGATGAAGGACAGGAGCAGCAGGAAGGCCACCGATGTGTAAAGACCCAGAACGGGATCGACACCCGCCACTATGGTGAATCCGACCACTTCGGGTATGACCGCGAAGGCCGAGACTATCCCCGCGAAGAAATCCCCCTTGGGGTTGCCGAACCACTCCGACAGCTCCCGGGACCGGGCCGGTTTCCTTTCCTTTGCCATGTTAAGCTGTCACGCTATCTCCCGTGCCCGTAATTAAACGTGTGCCCGATTAGATATATTAAGGCGGAGGGGAATTGCGGGTTTATGATAGTCATAGGCGGTTCCGCGTCAATGGACCTGGCCAAAGAGCTGGCCAGCATCCTCAACTGTAAATTCATCCCCGCACTCACCACGTCCTTCCCCGACGGAGAGTGCTACACCAGGATCGACGAGGAGAAGCTCGACGACGATGTAGTCATCGTGCAGAACACCTTCCCCGATTCCAAACTCATCGAGATGCTGCTCCTCCAGGATGCAGCAGTCAAACTCGGTGCCAAGTCCATCACCCTGGTCATCCCCTATTTCGGATACGCCAGGCAGGACAAGGTCTTCAAGCCCGGAGAGCCCGAGTCCGCCAAGATCATGTGCAGGCTCCTCGACCAGGTATGCGACAGGGTCATCACCGTCGATATCCACAAGGAGGCCGTACTCGACAACTTTACCCACCCCCATATGGACGTGAAGGCCGCACCCATCATCGCGGAGTATTTCAAGAGCAAGGACATCGATATCGTCATGTCCCCCGACATAGGTGCAGCGGGACGCGCCAAGATCGTCGGAGACTGTATGGGCCTTCCCTATGACCACCTCAACAAGACGCGCCTTTCCGGAACCGAGGTGCGCATCCAGCCCGCCACCGCCGACGTACACGGAAAGAACGTCCTCATCGTGGACGACATGATCTCTACCGGCGGAACCATCATCGCCGCCACCGCCGCCCTCAAGGAGGCCGGCGCGCTCAAGGTCTACGTCGCATGCACCCACGGTGTGTTCGTCAACAACGCCCTCGAGAGGTTCAACGGCAGTCCCGTCGACTCCGTCCTCTGCTGCAACACCCTCAACAACGCCGTATCCCTGATCTCCGTCGCCAACAGCGTCGCCGATGCCATCAGGAGCGCCTACGCAGGAAAGTGGTGAACCGATGCCCACCAAAGAGCAGGACTTCGGCGAGTGGTACAACGAGACCGTCGACAAGGCGGAACTCTGCGACAAGAGGTACCCCATCAAGGGAATGAACGTCTGGACCCCCTACGGCTGGAAGATTATGTCGCAGATCGACTCCTTCCTCCGCCGCGAGATGGAGGCCACCGAGCACGACGAGGTATGCTTCCCCCTCCTGATCCCCGAGAGTGAGTTCAAGAAGGAGAAGGACCACATCAAGGGATTCGACGAGGAGGTCTACTGGGTCACCCACGCGGGACTCAACCCCCTCGACATCAGGCTGGTCCTGAGGCCCACCTCCGAGACCGCCATGTACCCCATGTTCTCCCTCTGGGTCAGGTCCCACCAGGACCTCCCCCTCAAGGTCTTCCAGATCGTCAACACCTTCAGGTACGAGACCAAGCAGACCCGTGCCTTCATGAGGGTCAGGGAGATCCACTTCTTCGAGTCCCACACCTGCCACGCCGACAGGGAGGACGCCGAGAGGCAGATCGCCGAGGACGTGGAGATCGTCGACGCCGTGTGCCACGACCTCTGCCTGCCCTACTCTCTGCTGATCCGTACCGACTGGGACAAGTTCCCCGGAGCCTACTACACCGTCGGAATCGACACCATCATGCCCAACGGCAGGACCCTCCAGATCGGTTCCGCCCACTACTACAGCACCAACTTCTCGATCCCCTACAACATCACCTACGAGACCGAGTCTGGAGAGCACGTGAACGTCCACCAGACCACCCTCGGAATGACCGAGCGTCTCCTCGGTGCGGTCATCGGCGTCCACGCCGACGACACCGGCCTCAAGCTGCCCCCGGCCATCGCGCCCCAGCAGGTCGTCATCATTCCCATTTTCAAGAAGGATAACGCGGAACTTGTCACCGACGTCTGCAGGAAGGTGGCCGCCGAGCTCAAGCGCGGAGGCATCCGCGTGAAGGTCGACGAGCGCAACGACCGCCCCGGAAGCAAGTTCTTCGACTGGGAGATCAAAGGCGTCCCCCTCAGGTTCGAGATCGGAGGCAAGGACATCGAGAACAACGTCGTCACCTTCGCCCGCAGGGACAACGGCCAGAAGGGAACCCTCGGAATGGACTCCCTCGTCAGCGGTACCAAGCTGATCCTCGACCAGATCTCCACCGACATGCTGGCGGCCGCCAAGGAGAGGCAGAACGGATTCATCGACGAGCTCACCACCATGGACGGGCTCGACTCCATCGCCGACGGACGCATCGTCAAGATCTGCTGGTGCGGAAACCCCGAGTGCGGACACAAGTTCGAGGACAAATACGACATCAAGATCCTCGGAACCCCCTTCAAGCCCGAGAACATCACCGGCAAGTGCATCGTCTGCGGCAAAGACGGCTCCAAGCCCGCCTACGCCGCACGCACCCTCTGAGGTCTCAGCATGGCGTTCCAGGAAGGCGAGCAGCTCTATCTCCAGGGCGAGGACGGCAAGAGGTACTGGTTCAGGTACGCCCCCGGCATGATAAAGCTGGGCGGCATGGGTGCCATCGACGGCAACCGCCTCAAGGACCTGGAGGACGGCGACGCCGTCGACATCGTCGGCAGGCGTTTCAACGTCTTCCGCCCCGGCGTCATCGAACTCATCGAGTCCCTGGACCGCGGTGCCCAAATCATCACCCCCAAGGACGCCAGCGCCATCATCATGGAATGCAACGTCAGGGCCGGCTCCCGTGTCATCGAGGTCGGGGCCGGTTCCGGCGGACTCACCACCGCTCTTCTCAGCGCCGTCGCCCCCTCCGGACACGTCCACACCGTGGAGTTCAAGGAGCAGAACGCCGAGAAGGCCCTGAAGAACGTGAAGCGCGTGGGTCTTGACCAGTACTGGTCGTATCAGATCGGCGATGCCCGCGAGGTGCCCGTCGAGTTCGACGATGCCGACGTGCTCACCACCGACATGCCCGACGTCGAGAACGCCTACGATAACCTCCTCCCCCACCTCCGCAACGGAGGCAGGATCTGCGTCTACGTCCCCAACACCAACCAGCTCGAGAAGGCCGTCAACGGACTCCGCGAGAGGGGCTTCACCGACATCCGTTCCATGGAGATCATACGCCGCGGGATGGAGGTCCACCCCGGTGGAGTGAGACCATCTTTCGAGATGCTGGGACATACGGGATATCTTACTTTTGCCCGCAAACGCTCGGTTTGAGAGCACCGTCCGTAACGCTATATAGACGCGCGCGTATAGCATTACCAATGACAGTAATCGACATCAGAATCGAGCTCAAGAAGGGGGTCGCGGACCCTGAGGGAACCAACACCAAGAAGACCCTGGAGTCTCTCGGTTTCAAAGGTATCCAATCCGTGAAGTCTGTGAAGATGTTCGAGATCGAACTGGACCTTCCCGAGAAAGAGGCGGTCGCCGCAGGTGAGGAATACTGCAGGAAGCTCCTCGCCAACCCTGTGGTACAGAGCTACAAAGTCACCGTGAGATGATCCGATGGCAGCTCAAGAACGCATGGTCAAGAGGGACGCCCCTTACGACCTGTTCGACGTCAAGATAAGGGACGCATCCGACGCGGACCTCGAGGGCATCTCCTCGAATCTGAGCCTCGGCCTCTCCCTCGACGAGATGAAGGCCGTCAAGGAATACTTCGTCAAGGAGGGCAGGGACGCCACCGATGTGGAGCTCCAGTCCCTCGGACAGGCATGGTCCGAGCACTGCTGCTACAAGAGTTCCAAGCCCGTCCTCAAGGAGTTCGTCTTCGGCATCAACCGCGACGACGTCCTCTCCCGCGGAGATGCGGGCGTCATGGTCTTCGATGACGATTACGGCTACGCTCTCAGGGTCGAGAGTCACAACCACCCCTCGGCCATCGAGCCCTACGGAGGAGCGGCCACCGGTATCGGCGGAATCGTCAGGGATGTCATCTGCATGGGTGCCCAGCCCATAGGACTCGCAGATCCCCTTTGCTTCGGATATCCCGACCGCAAAGGCGAGATGCCCCCCGGAATCAAACACCCCCGCTACCTGATGAGCGGAGTGGTCTCCGGAATCAGGGATTACGGAAACCGTATCGGAATCCCCACCATCACCGGCGGATTCTTCTTCGACGAGAGCTACACCGGCAACTGTTTGGTCAACGTATGCTGTCTCGGTATCGTCAAGCGCAAGGACCTCCTCAACAACTTCGCATCCGCCCCCGGGGAGATCATGATCCTCTTCGGCGGACGTACCGGAAGGGACGGAATCCACGGGGTCAACTTCGCCTCCAAGGACATCACCGCCACCTCCGAGGACGACTCCAGGGGAGCCGTCCAGCTGGGCGACCCCATCACCAAGGAGCCCGTCATCCACGCCTGCCTCGAGCTGGCCCAGAAGCACCTCGTCACCGGTATGAAGGACCTCGGAGGAGGAGGCCTCAGCTGCGTGGTCGGAGAGATGGCCATCGAGAAGGGCTGCGGCGCCGACGTGGACCTGGACAAGGTTCCCCTCAAGGAGAGCGGCCTCGCCCCCTGGGAGATCTGGGTCTCCGAGTCCCAGGAGCGCATGATGTGTACCGTCAAACCCGAGAACGTCGACAAGGTCATGGCGATCTTCGACCTTTGGGATATCATCGCCACCCCCGTGGCCAAGACCACCGACACCGGCCACACCCGCCTGTTCTGGAACGGAGAGAAGATCTTCGACATGGACATCAACTTCCTGACCGGAGGCCCCGTCTACAACAGGCCCTACACCCAGCCCAAGGTGTCCACCAAGGCGGAAGAGGTATTCCCCAAGCTGCCCTCGCTCAACAAGGTCCTGCTGACCCTCCTGTCCGACCCCAACGTGGCATCCAAGGAGTGGGCCATCAGGCAGTACGACCACGAGGTCCGCGCCTCCACCGTCCTCCGCCCCATCGTCGGAGAACCCAACCGGGGAGGACCCGGGGACGCATCCGTCCTCATGCCCGTGCCCGGTAGGTGGAAGGGACTGGCCGCAGCCGTCGGCTGCAACCCCTGGTTCACCGCCGCCGACCCCTACAGGGGAGGAATGGCATCCATCGACGAGGCCTACCGCAACGTGGTCGCCGTGGGTGCTACCCCCAACGCCTTCACCGACTGTCTGAACTTCGGAAACCCCGAGAAGCCCGAGAGGCTCGGAGAGTTCAGGGAGGCCGTGCACGGTATCGGCGACATCGCCAAGGAGCTCAACATCCCCATACCCTCCGGAAACGTCAGTCTCTACAACGAGGCCCCCGGAGGAGTCCACATCCTGCCCACCCCCATGATCGTCTGCTGCGGACTCATCGACGACGCCCGCAAGGCGGTCTCCGCCGACTTCAAGAAGAGCGGCTCCATCATCTTCATGGTGGGAAGGACCGCCGACGAGATGGGAGGATCCCTCCTGTTCAGGAAGTTCGGAGGAAAGGGAGGAGAGGTCCCCGCCACCGACGTGAAGCGTCTGAAGGACACCTCCGCCAGGCTGCTGAAGGCCATGGGCAGGGAGCTCGTCCTCAGCTGCCACGACTGTTCCGACGGAGGACTCGCCGTGGCCGTGGCCGAGATGTGCATCTCCGGCCAGGTCGGAGCAGAGCTCGACCTGTCCGCCATCGAGGGCGACGACGTCAACGTCAAGCTGTTCGCCGAGAGCACCTCCCGCTGGATCGCGGAGGTCGACGGCAAGGATGTCGAGGCATTCACCGAGATCATGGGTGACGCGGCAGTGCCCATCGGAATCACCAAGGACGACGTCCTCAAGGTCAAGGGAACTAGGCTGTCCGTCCCCGTCGAGGAGATGAGGGCGGCGTGGAACGATCCCATCTGGAACATCATGGGAGGCGGTGCGCAATGAAAGCAGAAGATGTAAGGGTATGCGTGGTCAGGATCGAAGGCACCAACTGCGAGGACGAGATGGCAAACGCCTTCGAGATGGTCGGCGCCAAATCCGAGAAGGTCCACCTCAAGCAGCTGCTGGGACAGTGCGATCCCAGCCTCAAGAGGAGCCTCGAGGACTACGACGTGCTCGCCGTCCCCGGAGGATTCTCCGCCGGCGACTACGTCCGCGCGGGAGCCATCTTCGCCTCCAGGATGAAGGCGGGCATCGGCAAGGACCTCCGCACCTTTGTGGAGGAGGGTAAGCCCGTCCTCGGAGTCTGCAACGGATTCCAGATTCTCGTGGAGCTCGGCCTCCTGCCCGCTCTCGACGGCGTTATGTCCGATGAGCCCACCGCGGCCCTCTACAACAACGACTCCGGAAGGTTTGAGTGCAGGCCATCCTATCTTAGGAACGACAACCGCGGCAAGTGTATCTTTACCTCGGACATCCCCAAGGGAAAGGTCCTCCTGTGCCCCTCCGCCCACGGAGAGGGCAAGCTCATGAGCAATATCCCCGACTTCACCTCCCGCCTGGAGGAGAACGACCAGGTGGTGTTCCGCTACGTCACCCCCGACGGAGGACGCGCTACCTATCCCTGGAACCCCAACGGATCCCCCTCGGACATCGCAGGTATCTGCAACCCCGCAGGGAACGTCCTCGGTCTGATGCCCCACCCCGAGCGTGTCATGACCGCTTACACCGCTCCTGACTGGACCCGCAACCGCAGGTCCGAGGACGGGGACGGAAAGTGCATCTTCACTTCCGTGATGAAATATCTTAGCAAGAAATGATCCCGGGGGGCAACCCCCGGTTCAAAGGTTTACTTTCACATCGACGCGGTCATCGGTGTTCAGGCTGAGGGTCCTCCTCAGGTGGTACTGACAGATGATCTCGATGATGTCCACGTAGTGCGACCTGGCGGGCACCACGATGGCGCAGTCGATGTTCTTTATCTTGGACTTGTAGGCGATGACGTCGCCGAAGGTCCTGCCGCCGTAGTTGAATCCCTCGATGGGGATGCCTGCGGTGCTCTTGATGACGTCGAGCTTGCCGACGTCCTCCTTGTCCACACAGATGTTCAGGGTGCCGGGATAGGGCTTGAATCCGAGCTTCTTCTCGAACTGAACCTTGTACCCTTCCTGGTCGATGTAGTACTGTCCCTCACCCATTCCGTCCTTGATGGCGCCGTGCAGGGTGATGTGATCGGTGAGTTCGAAGATCCTGCGGTGCTCGTTGTATTCCTTCTTCAGTTCATCAACCCCTGTGGCAGTGAGCTTGATCCTCTGTTTCCTGGCTCCCAGGTCGCGTACAATGAGGCCCAGCTCCAGGAGTTCCAATATCCTCTTGGAGGCGGACTGCTGGCTCATCTCGAGGATGTCGCCGAGCTCTCTTGACGAGACCGCGATATAATCGTCAATCCCTCCAAGAAGAGCGATCTTCCTGAGGGCGAACGTGTATTTCTCATCCACGTGGCCGTAACGCAGACGACGTGATATAAAAGTTACTACAAAATTTGTAGAAGATGTAAAAAATGGTAGCCGGCCCGAAGGCCGGAAGTGATTTGCTCAGTTCTCGGTGGGGATACCGATGTATGCGAGAACTGCCAGGATGATCGCGAGAACGATCTCGACAGCACCGAAGAGGACTTCGAAGACCTCTCCCAGGGTGGCGACACCGGCAACGGCGACGACGATGAAGGCGTAAACGGTGAGCGCCTTGGGGGTCCAGGGGCCGTATTTGGTGAAACCTCCTGCCGCTCCGAAGAACATTGCTGCGAGGAGGAGCAGGATACCGATGGTGGTGATGGTGCTCTCAGCGTGCTGGTAGTAGAGTGCCATTCCGATGATGGAGACACATCCACCGATGCAGCCGACTGCGAGTCCGGTGAATCTGGTGGTCTTCATTTACTGCTTTCCCTCCCTGATGCCGGTGGCGACCATGATCGCTGCATCCATTGCAACCCAGATGAGACCTGCGACAGCTGCGTAGACCTCGAACTTGGCGAAGTTGAAGAGGAGTGCGAAGGAGGCGATTGCCACGACGACGAAGATGGCCACCGCGAGGGGGAAGACCATTCCGTCCAGGTACTCCTGGGCAGTGATCGAGATGAGTGCGAGTGCGAGGAACATTGCGGTCAGGACTGCGAAGAAGTTGTGGTAGTCCGCGCTGTGGATGTCCTTAGTGAAGAGTCCGATGAGGAGCAGGGTGAATCCGGCCATGGCGAGGAAGATTCCTCCGGCAGCGTATCCAGCTTTCTTCTTGTTGTACTGAAGCCTTCCGATACCGTAGACAGCGAGAAGTGCACCGACGGTCAACATTCCATAGTTGAAGTAGTTGGCCGCGGCAGTGCTGTAGGAGATACCGAAGTCACTGATCGAGTTGTATCCCCAAGTCCACGAACTGTCTGCCTGATAACAGGCGAGCCACATTGCTACAAATGCGGTTACGGCGATGATTCCAACCCAGCCGATAGCGGCGGAGTGGGTTCTGTAGTCCGTGTTCATAAACATGCGTAGGTTTTCCCACTTTATTATATTATGGGGATAGCTGGCCGTAGCCAGGGTGTAAAATCGTCGATTTTTTATGCAATCTTTGCTATATGACGGTCGAAATCATGAATAACGTCTATTTCGTAGGGACCGCTGGAAGCGGCAAAAGCACCATGGTCGGAGCCTTCAAGAAATGGCTCGATGACAACGAGATCGATTCCATCATCATCAATCTCGACCCCGGGGCGGAGAAGCTTCCATATGTGCCAGATATCGATATTCGTGAATGGATCAACCTCGAGGACGTCATGTCGCAGTGCGGTCTCGGACCCAACGGCGCCCAGATTGCGGCCGCCGACCTGATGGCGGTCAACATCGACAAGATCAGCAGCGTCCTCGATACCTACGACGTAGATTATGTTTTGATCGACACCCCCGGCCAGCTGGAACTCTTCGCTTTCAGGGAGTCCTCCCAGGTGGTCGTGAAGGCCCTCGGAAAGGAGAGGTCCCTCATGGTCTACCTCTCCGACCCCACCCTGTACCGCAGTGCCAACGGCTTCGTCTCCACCATGACCCTGGCCTCGCTGGTCCAGTTCAGGATGAACATGCCCATCATCAACCTCCTGTCCAAGGCGGACGTCCTGAAGGAGAACGAGATCGACAGGATCATCGACTGGTACAACAACCCAGATTCCCTCTACGGCTGTCTGCTGGATGAGGACAAGGATCCCGAGTCCGTCATCGGTATGGAGCTGTTCCGCGCGCTGGAGGACACCGGCGTGTTCGGGGAGATGAGGTCCGTGTCCTCGGAGACCGGCGTCGGCCTGCCCGAGATTTACGCTGCTGTTCAGCTGCAGTTCCACGGCGGAGACGATTCCGGGAAGGACTACTGATCAGACCGAACCGGTCTGCCGGAGATACATCAGGTTGAGTTCTACGGCAGAGTCGTCAGTCTTCAGAAGGCGCCTGAATCCGTTGTTGAAAAGACGTCTGCGGGCCGCCTCCAGCCTCTCCTTGCCGGTCTTGCCGTCGTATTGGGCGATCACGCAGTTCTGGTCGGATACGAACGTACCCTGGTACTGTATCCTGGCCGGCGGGTTGTACCACGAAGAAGCCAGCGTGAGCACGGCCTTCATCTGCGCGAGCCTGGCCGGGCTCAGCTTGCCGTACTGGTTGAACTCGGTGCCCACCACGGGCTCCCTGGCGTACACCTCTGCGTTCAGGCAGCGCATGTCCAGGATGCGGTAGAACGCCTCCACTATCTCTTTGGAAGAGTGTTCGGGGCCGATGGGCTCCACCCCGGAGATCACCTGCAGCCCGGCGGCGGTCAGGTTCGATATGGTCTCCAGGCGCTTCTCGGGCTTGAACCCTGTGTCCTTCCCTTCCCCGATTCTGCATGAATGATAGGCACCGTATGCTCCCGCCTCCTTCAGGCGGCGGCACTCGTCGGCCTGCAGGTCGCGGGTGTTGACGAAGATCCTGGTGCCGCGCTTGGCATGGTCCCTGACGATGCCGATCTGCCTGCACAGCTCCCCCAGGTCAGCATCGGCGCAGGTAGTGAGCCTGATGCTCCTGACGTCCGAGAACCCGCCTATCTCCTCGGCATACCTAGCGAGAACATTGTCCTCGATGTCGAAGAACTTCCCCATGTACGACGCTTCGGCGTACCTGCAGAACCTGCAGTTGCCGGGGCAGGGGCCGGAGGAGGTCGTTATCTCGGCGCAGATCTGCCCTACATCCGAGCACTCCTTGTGGACCAGGCGGTTCGCGAGGGAGACGGCGAGATTGGCCTCGGAGGACTTCTCGCGGAAGGTGAGCAGGTACTCGCACTCGTGCGGCTCGAGCTTCTCCTTGTACCATCCCCTCGAGAGGATGTCCGCGGCCTTGGCGTCGATAGGCATGTGCAACACCTGATATGAAAATGAATGTGCCAGAGGGGTTGACCCTCTGGCGTTTGAGCTTACTGGTAGAGGTACTCGGGGATGTTCTTGCTTCCTTTGTTCTTGTTCCTCTCGAGGACCTTGACACGGGCGTTCTCGAAGTCCTCGGGCATGATGGTGTCGCGGTTGTCGCGGATGCATAGCATACCCGCCTCGGTGCAGATGCTCTTGATCTCCGCACCGGACGCTCCCTCGGTCTTCTCCGCCAGTTCGCGGGGGTTGACCTTCTTGGAGACGTTCATGTTCTTGAGGTGGATCTTGAAGATCTGCTCGCGGCCCTCGAGCTCGGGCAGTCCGACCTCGATGATCCTGTCGAACCTGCCGGGCCTGAGGAGCGCGTCGTCGAGGATGTCGGGCCTGTTGGTGGCACCGATGATCTTGACGTTCTCCATGGGGGTGAATCCGTCCAGTTCCGCCAGTAGCTGCATGAGGGTCCTCTGGACCTCCCTGTCGCCGGAGGTGGCGACGTCCGCCCTCTTGGCACCGACGGAGTCGATCTCGTCGATGAAGACGATGCTGGGGGCCTTCTCCCTGGCGAGCTCGAACAGCTCGCGGACGAGCCTGGCTCCCTCTCCGATGTACTTCTGCACGAGTTCGGATCCGACCAGCCTGATGTAGGTGGCGTTGGTGGCGTTGGCGACCGCCTTGGCCATGAGGGTCTTACCGGTTCCGGGGGGACCGACCAGGAGGACTCCCTTCGGGGGTTTGATTCCGACCTTCTGATAGAGCTCGGGCCTGAGCAGGGGATCCTCCACCGCTTCCCTGAGCTCGACCATCTGGTCCTTGAGGCCTCCGATGTCGTCGTAGCTGAGGTCGGGCTTCTCCATGATTTCGGCGCCGGTGACGATGGGGTCCAGGGGTGCGGGCAGCACCTCCATGACGGCCAGGGTCTGCTTGTTGAGGGAGACCCTCGCGCCGGGGACCAGGTCCTTCTCGGGCACGTACTGCGAGACGGAGACGATGAAATCGGGTCCGGTGGAGCTCTTGACGACGACCTTGTTGTCGGGAAGGACATCCCTGAGGGAACCGATGACCAGCGGAGGGCTCTTGAGCCTCTCTAGTTCGGTCCTCACCCTGGCAAGGTCCTTCTGAAGCCTGAAAAGTTCGCTCTCCGAGTAACGCTTCTCGTTCTCGGCGTTCTGAAGATCCTCCATGAGGCGCACGTTGCGCTCCTCCAGTGCGATAATCTTCGCTTTGAGTTCCACAATCTCCGATTCCTCTGACATTTTCTCTACCGACAGACAATATGTCGCGCGTTTTAATTAGCTTGACCTAACATTTAGGGAAGTAATCGGGCCCCCTGCGGCAGGAAATGGTCCGCCATAGATGGTTTTATAGCATTTCACGGAATATGAGCCAGTATGATTTGCGAGATGTGTGGGAAGGATGTGCCCGCCACCCGCCCCATGATGGTGCAGGGTGCGAAGCTCAATCTTTGTTCCAACTGTGCAAAATTCGGAGACAGTTACAAGCCCTCCAACAGGTCCGACGACGGACACTATGCGTCCGGCGGAGGCAACATGTCCGTCATCGAGGAGAGGCTCGAGAGGAGGGAGAGGCGCATGCAGACCCGCGACATCTACGCGGCCAACGGCGGCGTCGAACTCATCGACAACTACGGGGCAGTGGTCCGCAAGGCCCGCCTTAAGACCGGCATGACCGAGGAGCAGTTCGCCAAGTCCATCAACGAGAAGAAGGGAACCATCCTCAAGATCGAGGCGCAGTCGCTGGTCCCCGACGACAAACTCATTTCCAAGCTCGAGAGGGCTCTCGGCATCAAGCTGAAGGAGGCCGTCCAGGAGGGCGGTGCGGTCAGCGGCAGCCAGAAGTCTCAGGGCATGACCCTCGGCAACTTCATCAAGACCGAGAAGTGAAATCATTTCCCAAGGACCTGGGCATAGACCCGGTCCTTGTACCTTTCTATATCGATGCCGTTGTCGCGCAGAAGCAGGAGCGCCGCGATGCAGGTCTCCACTCCGAGACGCTTCTTGACGATGTTGCTCTCGGCCACGAATTTTCCCTTGGGCAGACCGTTGGCGACGGCCACGTCGATGAGCTCCATGAAGATGTCAGCAGGGGGTTCGGGAGCGGCCGCGGGAGCCTTCTCTTTAGAAGTGCCAGCAAGTGATTTTCTGAGTTCCTCGGAGGGGCGGTAGGCGATGGGTACGTGCGCCGCTGACAGATCCTTCGCGGGCTTGAGGTAGCCGTTGCTCCGGGTCAGTATGCCCTCGGACACGAGGACCTTCATGAGCTGGTTGGCCTCCTTGACGGACATCCACTTGTTGTCGAAGGCGACGGACATGGTGAATTCCTGCTCGGTGACCACGTTCTTGCCCTTGATGCGGAAGAATGCCGCCGCACAGACCTCGAGTTCCGCGTTCATCGTGCCTCGCAATGCCGTATCGGTAGAAATACCCACCGTCCCCTTATAATGCGCGCGCACGGATTTTGTAGTTTAACTAACTTAAAGCGCGCGCACAAACTATATAACGAAGTTGCGAGTACACGGCCTCAGTCGCGGGCTCCCGTCTATGACGGGGAGTCCGAACGGAAACCCATCAAGAGGAATTAAAATGGCAGACATGGAAGAGAAACAGGTCATTGAGGGTGAACTCCTTGTTCCTGAGGAGACCTACCTCACCTCCGGTGTCCACATCGGAACCCAGTACAAGAGCGCAGACATGAAGGACTTCATCTACAAGGTCAGGCAGGACGGGCTCTACGTCCTCAACATCAAGAAGACCGACGAGAGGATCAGGGCAGCAGCACACTTCCTCGCAGGCTTCGACCCCAGGAGGATCCTCGTCACCTCTGCAAGGCAGTACGGACAGAGGCCCGCAAGGGAGTTCTCCAAGGCAATCGGTGCACCCGCCTTCGCCGGACGTTTCGTCCCCGGAACCCTCACCAACCCTATCAACCCCCACTTCATCGAGCCCGATGTGCTCGTAGTCACCGACCCCGCAGCCGACAAGCAGGCTCTCGCTGAGGCACTCAACCTCGGAATCCCGATCATCGCCATGTGCGATGCCAACAACGAGACCAAATCCGTCGACCTCGTCGTCCCCACCAACAACAAGGGAAGGCGCTCCCTCGCATGCGTGTACTGGCTCCTCACCAGGGAAGTCCTCCTCGCACGCGGCGACCTCAAGGACCCCGCCGACTACAAGCTCGAGATCGAAGACTTCGAGGCAAAGTACTGATTTCACAGTCCAAAACCCTTTATCCCGGGTTTCCCGGGACAACATTATTTTTACGTTTCACAGCTATCACCCGTTCATGCGCGTACCAGCAGTTTCGGGTTCGTTCTACCCCGCCGATGCGGGGGCACTCAGCGAACAGGTGAGGCGTTGTTTCATCCAGGGCCCCGGAGAACCGGGAGAATGCACCGGGAAGAGATCCCTTTCAGCGGTAGTGGTCCCCCATGCGGGATTCATGTACTCCGGCACCTGTGCGGCCTATTCCTACAAGGCGATCGCCGAGGACGGCCTTCCCGAAGCCTACATCGTCATCGGTCCCGACCACCATGGCGTCCCTTACGACGCGGTCATGAGCACCGAGGATTACTGCACCCCGCTCGGTCCCGTCCCCATCCACAAGGAGATCGCGTACCGCCTCAGGGAGTTCATCCCCGACGATTCCCGCGCACACGTCAGGGAGCACTCCATCGAGGTCGAGCTGCCCTTCATCCAGCACATCGACAGGCAGCCCCGCATCGTCCCCATCATCATGGGCAGGCAGGACATGGCCACCGCCAAGCGCGTCGCCGAGGCCGTAAAGGTGGCCTGCGCCGGCCGCAACGTGGTAGTGGTGGCCTCCAGCGACCTGGTCCACTACGTGCCCCGCGAGGTGGCGATCCGTGCGGACACCCGCTTCCTCAACGCCGTCGCATCCGGCAACGTGGCCGCGATGTACGACGAGGTCAGGATGAACAACCTCTCCGTCTGCGGATACGGCCCCATCGCGGTCGCCATGCAGCTCAGCACCCCCGGACGCATCGAGGTGCTCCACAAGACCGACTCCTTCGAATCCGCAGGCTACGACAGCAGCGCCATCGTGGGTTACGGGTCCGTCGCGATGTACAGGAATTGATCCCCCGGCCGATAATTCTCCGGCCGGAGGGGGTACCGCCCCGTAGGGCGGTTCAAATGCGTTTCAGATACCTGAGGTTGGGCTCGTATACGAGTCCCTTGTCCATGAGGCTGCTGGAGATCTCCTCGAGCTCCATGGGGCTGATCCCCTTGGCGGCGGCCTGCTCCTCGAGCTGGTCGCGGGGCGCGCCCTTGTTGTCGACGTCGAGGTCCTCGAGCAGCTGCATGATGATGGCCTCCTTGTCGTCGGCGTCATCGGCAGATCCGGTGCCCTGGTCGAACTCGACCTCCTCGGGCGAATCGGCCAGTTCCTCCGGAAGACCCAGATCGACGTTTTTGTCGGGGAGCAGGGACCTCAGGGCCTCCTGAATCGACTTCAGGTGGGCGGAGGAATCGGGCATTCCGTACTGCTCGATGGCGAGGGCGATTCCCCTGGCGGAGAGCTCTCCGAGCCCGCTTGCCATGAGTCCGTCCACGGACCTGTCCTCCTGCTTGAAGGCCTTCTTCATGTCGACCAGCCTCCTCCAGGTGGACTTGGCGGCGTCGAGCAGCCACTCGTCCCTGGTGGCGTCGTCGATCTGCACGACCCTCTCGGGGCGGATGGAGACCCAGGTCCTGCCCTCGTCGGTGGTGTAGGACTTTACCTTACCGACCACTGCGATGAGGCAGGGGACCTCCAGTCCGGTCATGGCCGCGGTGGCCTCGGGCTGGTACTTTCCGACGTTGATGTAGAATGATCCTCCGACGGAGTCCGCGATGCGTCCCCTCCACATGGGTTCCGCATCGTTGCCGACGTTCTCCTTCTCGGTGAGCACTCCGGCCACCAGGACCCTGTTGATGATGGCTCCCAGGCGGCTGAGCTGGTAGGAGGGCTTCTTCTCCTCCTCGGCCTTGATCTCGTATTCTGCGGAGTTGAGTTCGGATGCGAACACCCTCCATGCAGTCTCTCTGGGGTTCTTCATAGGCTTCCCTCCACGATGCTGTAGAGTTCCTCAGCCTCCTTTTGCACGTCCGTGGTCGCGAGCTCGGTTCCGCGTACGCTCATCTGGGGGCCGTATTCGTCGCTCATGACGTTGCCGGTCACGGTGACCTTCTTGAGCAGCAGTGCGCTGCTCATCCTGTCTGCCACGACACTCATGTCGCCCTTCTCCTTGGCCATGTCGATGGCCATGTCGAGGGTGATGCCGGTGAGGCTCTCGGTGTCCTTGCGGTTGATTATGGCGCTGATGGCGCCGGTGCCGTCGTCGATGGTGAGCTTGAGCCTGAGGTCCATGACGGGTTCGATGCGTCCGTGGAGGCTGCACTCCTCTCCGAGGACGGAGCGGTTGCACTGGGGGCACCTCTTGATGAGGCCGCTTCCGCTGCGCACGTCGACGATGGTGCCGGTGATGGAGAGGTCCAGTCCTCCGCCGACCTTCATGATGTCCTCGACGGTCTTCTGGGAGGGTCCGGAGGGGGCTGCCTTGATGGCCCTGTCGCTCCTCTCGACCTGGGTGTTGTCGCCGATGTTGAGCTGGGGTATGCCCTTCCAGGAGCGGATGTAGGCGTTCTTGGCGGTGATGACCTCGCCGTCCTTCAGGCCGTGGTCCACCCACGAGGTGAACTGGATCCTGCCGGTCTCGTCGGTCAGGATCCCTCCGTAGACGGTCTTGTCCTCGCCCTTGACCTTGATCTGCCTGCTCTCGACTCCGCTTATGCGTCCGGTGACGTTGACGTTCTTGGTCTGGTCGGTGATGTCCGCGATGTTGACGTCGCGGGCGCTGGAGGGTGCGGATGCGTTGCCGGTGGGGACGGGAAGGGTCACGTCGTCGTTGGGGATGACAGAGCCGTTGTGGCCGATGTTGACCTGCACCTGGTCCTGCCATTTCTTGGTGTATCCGTTCTTGAAGGTGTAGACCCTGCCCTTCTCGAACTCGCCCTCGCTGCTCCAGATGGTGAAGGGGGCGGTGCCGGTGTCGTCTCCGAGGATACCGGAGATGATCTCCTTGGGTCCGGCCTTGGTGTTGATGGTCTTCTTGTCGACGTACACCATACGGGCCACGATGGTGACCTGCATCTCGGTACCTTCCAGTTCCTTGACCTTCTTCGTGACGGGGGTTCCGTTGAAGAATGTGCCAGCAGGTCTGGGATTGCGGTATTTCTTGATGATGCTGTCCTTGGCGACGGCGATACCCGTCCTGTATTTCAGGACGTACTTTTCGGGATCTTCGCGGAGAGTTTTCTTCTCCACTTTGCCCTCAAGCGCGGAGTAGAGTTCCTCCACGATGGGGTCCCAGTCAATCATATCAGAATTGTCCATTTTCAGGCCTCTTGGTATAGTGTTAAGCTGAGGCGGTTTTCATACCGTCCTGCGTTTCCGCAGGCTTCGGAACTCCATCGTCGGAGGACTATTTTAAGCATGGCCCTACATGTAGTTGCGCAGTCGCGGACGCGCATAACCTTATTAAGCAAAACACAATCAAAGGGTATGGTTCCAAAAAAGAAGATCGACGAAATTTTGGACGGATACGATCCGAGCAAGATCACCATTGCGACTCTCTGCTCCCATTCGTCACTCCAGATCTTCCACGGCGCACGCAAGATGGGTTTCAAGACCATCGGTCTCGTTACCAAGAACAACCAGCGCATCTACGACGCGTTCCCTCTTGCCAAGCCCGACAAGTTCATCACATATTCCGATTACGACGACATGAGCGAGCGTGCAGGCGAGCTGCAGGACGACAACGCCGTCATCATCCCCCACGGCTCGTTCGTGGAGTACATGGGCGCCAAGGCCTTCGAGGACTTCGAGGTCCCCTCCTACGGAAACCGCGGCGTGCTGTCCTGGGAGTCCGACAGGGTCCTCCAGAGGCAGTGGATCACCTCCGCCGGAGCCCCCATGCCCCGTCTCATCACCGATGCCAGGGAGATCAAGGAACCCGTCATGGTGAAATACCACGGAGCCAAGGGAGGACGTGGTTTCTTCATTGCCAAGGACTACCCCGATTTCAAGATGGGAATCGACAACACCCAGCCCTACACCATCCAGGAGTACTGCCTCGGAACCAGGTACTATCTCCACTTCTTCTACGACCCCCTCAAGACCGACGGATACCGCATCAAGCAGGGCGGATCCCTCGAACTGCTGTCCATCGACCGCCGCGACGAGTCAAACATCGACGAGATGTACAAGCTCGGATCCCTGGAGGATGCCAAGAGGCACGGCCTCTACCCCTCCTTCGTCGTCACCGGCAACACCCCCGTGGTCATCCGCGAGTCGCTGCTGCCCAAGGCCTTCGAGATGGCGGAGAACATCGTCAACCGTTCCTACGAGCTCTTCGGCGGAATGTGGGGTCCCTTCTGCCTGGAGACCGTCGTCAACGACAAGCTGGAGTTCAGGGTCTTCGAGATCTCTACCAGGATCGTCGCGGGAACCAACCCCTTCATCAACGGCTCTCCCTACGCGGAGATGATCTACCCCGGTCTCAGCACCGGCGCCAGGATGGCCATGGAGATCAGGGACGCCATCGCCGCCGGCAGGCTGAAAGAGCTCATGAGCTGAGGTGAAACATATGGTATCGCAGAGACTTCAGCAGGTGCCCGCATCCGGCACCCTGGCAATTTCCAACCTGGTCAGCCAGCTCAAGAGCGAGGGAATCGATGTCATATCCTTCTCCCTCGGAGAACCCGATTTCACGACCCCCGACAACATCCTCGACGCCGCCAAGGCATCACTGGACAGGGGTTTCACGCATTACACTCCCAGCACGGGAATCCCCGAGCTCAGGAAGGCCGTGGCCGAGAGGGCCAGGTCCTTCAACAAGCTCGACGTGCAGGCCAAGAACGTCCTCATCACCCCCTGCAAGCACGCGATCTTCATGGCCGCCATGGCCTACATCGATCCCGGGGACGAGGTGCTCCTGCCCGATCCCGGATGGGTCACCTACGAGGCGGACATCAGGCTCTGCGGAGGAATCCCCGTCTACGTTCCTCTGAAGTTCGAAGATGGTTTCGTTCTCGATCCCGCGGTCATCGAGTCCCTCATCACCCCGAAGACCAGGATGATCATCCTCAATACTCCCGCCAACCCCACCGGCTGTGTCATCCCCGAGAAGACCATCCGTGCCATCGCGGAGCTGGCCATGGAGCACGACATCATGGTGCTGGCGGACGAGACCTACGAGAACCTCGTCTACTCCGGCATGCACTTCTCCATCGCATCCATCCCCGGCATGATGGACAGGACCATCACCGTGTCCGGCCTCTCCAAGACCGCGGCCATGACCGGATGGAGGATCGGATGGGCAATCTCCACCGAGCAGAACATCAAGGATCTCAACAAGCTCCAGGGACACACCGTGTCCTGCTGCACCTCATTTGCCCAGGAAGGTGCCGTCGAGGCACTCACCGGGGACCAGGCACCCATTGCGAAGATGGTGGCCGAGTTCAAGGAACGCCGCGACCTCGTCATCGATCTCCTGTCCGAGATCGAGGGTCTGGAGACCAAAGTGCCAGAGGGTGCATTCTACGTGTTCCCGAAGTACTCCGCGGATATCTCCTCCGCCGAGCTCGCCAAGCGTCTTCTCGAGGAGCAGCACGTCGCCGTCACCCCCGGAATCGCGTTCGGACCTCACGGAGAGGGATTCTTCAGGATCTCCTACGCCGCCAGCGAGGCTGACCTCCGCGAGGGAATCGCCCGCATCAAGAAGTTCATGGGCGCACTCTGAAACCTTCACACGCGGGCGTTGCGCCCGCGTCTTACTTATACTTATATAACGGCTGGGCATTGTCCCATCATTCCGTCATTTTGGACGGGCCCAGGGATTCAAATGAGCAGAAAATTGTACACTGTCGGCCCCGTGTACGTGGCCGACGACACCCTCAAGGCGATGGACAGGCCTATGATCACCCACAGGAGCAAGGAATACAAAGAGCTCCACAAATCCATCGAAGACAAACTCCGCGAGGTCCTCGACACCAACTATGACTTCCTCATGGTGTCCGGTTCCGCTACCGTACTTCTCGAAGGAGCCGCCAGGAGCGGTATCTCCAAGAAGTCCCTCGGACTGACCTCTGGTTCCTTCGGAGACAGGTCCATTGAGGTCGCCGAGACCAACGGCAAGACCGTCGACAAGGTCAAGGTACCCCTCGGCACCGCTGTCAAGCCCGCCGACATCGAGGGCAAGGTCGCCAAGGACACCGAGGCTGTACACTGGGTCTCCAACGAGTCCTCCTCCGGAGTGTATTGCGACTCCGTCGCACTCGCAGAGGAAGTAAGGTCCCAGAACCCCGACTCCCTCATCATGATCGACGCCGTCACCTCCATGTTTGCCATGGATCTCAAGTTCAGCAAGGTGCAGCCCGACTCCGTCGTGTTCGGCACCCAGAAGGCCCTCGCCCTCCCTCCCGGAATGGCGTTCGCCGCCGTATCCCCCAAGTTCCTCGCCAAGGCCGAGAAGGTCGAGAACAAGGGATTCTACGCCGACTTCACCAGGCTCAAGGAGAAGAACGACGAGAATTACGCCCTCACCACCCCGCCCGTATCGCTCATGTACGGTGTGGACTACCAGCTCGACAAGATGCTGAAAGAGGGAATGGCCACCAGGTACAGAAGGCACCAGGAGATGGCCGACATGATCCGCAGCTGGGCCTCCAAGAAGATGCAGGGCGTCTTCCCCGAGAAGGGCTACGAGTCCAACACCATCGGAGTCGTCAAGAGGGGCGACCTCGACTTCGACAAATTCCATTCCATCATCAAATCCATGGGCATGGAGATCTCCAACGGTTACGGTTCCGCGAAGAACACTACTTTCAGGATCGGACACATGGGAGACCTCACCTGCACCGACATCAAAGCCCTCATCGCCGTCATGAATGAGGCACTCGAGGAGATGAAACAGTGACCACCAAGATTCTTGTATCCGACAAACTCGACAAAGCGGGTCTCGAGATCCTCGAGGCCTCCGGACTTCCCGTCGTCATGAAACCCGGAATGACCGAGGACGAACTCTGCGCGGAGATCGTGGATTACGACGCACTCATCATCAGGTCCGGCACCAAGGTGACCAGGAAGGTCATCGATGCCGCCAAGAAGCTCAGGCTCATCGGCCGTGCGGGAGTTGGTGTCGACAACGTAGACATCCCCTACGCCACCGAGAAGGGTATCCTCATCATGAACACCCCCTCCGCCAACACCCTTTCCGCAGCGGAGCACACCTGTGCCATGATCCTTGCCATGGCAAGGAACATCCCCCAGGCCCACCAGTCCATGCACGAGGGCAAGTGGGACAGGTCCAAGTTCACCGGAGTCGAGCTCAACGGCAAGACTCTCGGAATCATCGGTACCGGCCGTGTCGGTCTCGAGGTCGCCAGGAGGCTCAAGGCATTCAACATGACCATGGTCGCCAGCGATCCCTTCCCTCCCAGGCAGGAGGTCCTCGACGAGATTGGCATCAAGCTCCTCCCCAACGCGGACGAGGTAGTCAAGGTCGCCGATTTCATTACCATCCACAGTCCCCTGCTGCCCTCCACCAAGGACATGATCTCGGACGCTCAGTTCAAGATGATGAAACCCACCTGCAGGATCGCCAACGTGGCCCGCGGAGGAATCGTCAACGAGGATGCTCTCTACAGGGCACTCAAGGACAACGTCATTGCAGGCGCGGCATTCGATGTCTGGTGCAACGAGCCTCTCTCCGAGGAGGAGCAGAAGCTCCTGGAACTGCCCAACCTCGTCACCACCCCCCACCTCGGTGCCAGCACCAAAGAGGCACAGCTCAGGGTGGCCGTCGACATCGCCAACTCCGCTGTCAAGTAC
>Ga0256407_10001576_pt1 | contig 47027 bp, 37 predicted proteins | sample RumenRJG_04DNA_FD_193489 | JGI IMG/M metagenome (GOLD analysis project Ga0256407, IMG submission 193489) | Bovine rumen microbial communities from Lethbridge, Alberta, Canada - RJG_04 | ecosystem: Host-associated > Mammals > Digestive system > Stomach > Rumen | place: Canada: Alberta...
GGTTGACAGTTGAAAACCGCTTAGTGTTTTTCTACTTGTCAACCTTTTTTTTCGCTCCCATCGCAGCCTTAATCTTATCTCCAACTCTTAGGGCCTGCTCCGAGATACCTATGCGGATATAGCCCTCAAAGTTCTTCTGCGACTCATGGCCGGTTATGCTACGGAGTTCCAAGTCTGACAGTACACCTAATTTATATAAGTTAGTGGTTCCGCTTCTTCGTGCAGTATGTGAGCATATCAACTCATATTTTGCACGTACGACTTCACCATGCTTGTTCCTTTCAAAAAGAGGGGAACCATTTCTAATCTTGGCCCATTTATCCAGTTTGTGAAACCACTTACGTTCGTTTTCCGTAAACTTGATGCCTTTGTTTTTCTTCTCCAACAGCTTTTTATAGGTGTTCTCCGACCGTTTTTCTACAGTTGTCAATACCGTTACATACTTTTCACGAAAAGAGGGAACGGTTTTTGACAGTTCATACCCTACGGCCTTAATCTTCAAATTCATTTTCTGAACATCTATTTCCGGGAAATCGTAGTGATACTTTTCACAGAGTTCATAGACACGATCGTCGAAAATGGGCACTTCGACCTTCTTCTTAGTCTTCTTTTGGGTCAAAGTAATCAGGCCGCTTTTATTATAGGTGATGAAATTCTCTTCCCTCAACTTGCAGTAGTCGCTATAGCGTTGGCAACTAAAGTATCCAAGAAGGAAGATATCGCGAACGACTTCATTGTCGCCTGTAAGTTTTAGCTCATACATGGCGTCAATCTCCTCGTCAGTCAGGTAGATTTCGGCTCGTTTGTCTATCTCCTTGACTGCTTTGTCTTTCCACACCCTCAGAGAAACTGCATTCTTGTTGTAGCCCTCCATAGCTGCAAGATTACAGAGTTTACGAAAACAGGAAACCTTTTTATTGATTGTGTTCGACATATACCCTTGCTTCAGAAGATAAAGTGTAAACCTATCTGCAAAAGGTTTGTCTATATCATCAAACGGAATATCCTTCTTGCAGTATTCTTTTAGATTTTCACCGAACGCTTTCCACACAACAACTGTGCCAGGAGAATAATCCGAGTTGTTGCCATGACGAATGGATCCATCGGAAATCCCTGCATAGAAATAATCGAAGAAACCTAATACTGTTGTCCTTGACTTTGCAGTGGCAACCTTTGCTACTTGCTGGATTTCCTCTACGGTGCCATTGACAATGGCGGATAAAGCCTGTTCAATAATGGCCTTGTCTTCCTTCGTGTTTATTTTGTTCTCGGCATAAAGCGTGTCAATGGCCTTTGTTACCTTCATTTGCAGATCATGGACTTTAGCTCCTTCTTCAGTATTCTCATAACGTCGCATGGCTGCAAGGCTCCTTTGCGCCTTATTCCACTCTTGTATATCTACGCGTATGCCTGTACATATATACATCTGCATTCCATTGCGTCTTATTTTGGTATAAAGGGGAGACTCCCCTGTTTCTCTTTTAGTTCTTAGAAAAAATTGTGCCATAACTTATACGTTTAACTGGGTGCAAAGATACACATTTTCTCCGAAAGTTGCACCCAATTTGCACCCAATTTTTGAAAGAAGTCGAAATTTTAACTTTTGAAAACTATTTGATACGTTTTAATAACTAATTGTTTTTCAGTTTCTTATGATTTCTAAATATTTCTATTGATTTCATCTTCTTAAATCCAAGCCCATCCTGAAGCGCCTAAGTCCCGAAGATAATTCGGGACTTTTATTTTTGCCATAAAGTCACTGTTTTCAAGGGTTTACATGACATCAAGGGATTCCTGACACCACAGATTTTAAATTTCCTCATAACTCCAGATGCTCAAATATCAGCACATTTTTTAATATTTGGTTTACCCCTGTTGACCTATTGTTGACCTGAGGTTGACCCGAGATTGACCTCAAAAACTACGTATTTACATATCTTCAAGTGATAACGAGCCAATATGGATAGTCATCTTACGGAGTTCGGGAGTCTGTTCGAGCACCTTGTCTACTTTCTCACGAAATTCATTCTCCTTGAATCGATAGCCTTGCTTCTTCAGTTCATAGATCCAGGCTTCATTTCCAATAGGATCAACAACGATTAGGTCGATTTCGTTCTCCCCTTTTCTGTCCCACCATTTCCCAATGATGTAGCGACCTTCTTCCTGGAGTTTCTTCATGAAATAGCGCTCCATCATCAATCCGGACACACTGCTGTAGTCTCTCTCTATGATTTCGCCAAGTGACTTCAGGGCCTTATTCTCCACAAGAGCCTGATACTTGTAGAAGAAACGGAACCAGAATATAAGGAAACAGTCATTGAGCTGATACCTCACCTTCTTGCTGTTTTCCTGGGCAAAAATGGGGAGCGACTTGGTTATAACCTTATAATAGTCTTCCAATTTCACAAGATAAGAGCCAATGTTGTTGTTTCCAAGTTCGTTCTCAATCTCTGAACGAGTCTTCATGCCGCTGGCAATGCAAGTCAAGATAGAAAAGTAGGTCACGTAGTCGGTGCCGAACTCCTCAATCAGAATGTTCTTTCCCTCGTTGATAAATGGTGAGTTCTCCTCAGTCAATGCAGCGAGCATCGCATCCCTGTTGGTCTTGCCCATATCGAGCAACAGCGTGACATACCAAGGCACACCACCCGTAATGCTATACAACGCCAGCAAATCTTCTGGTGTATATTCTGGGTTGAAGTCTTTCAGTATTTGTTTAAGAACATCCGTGGTAAACGGTTCAAGCACCATCTTCTCATCAGCACGCCCGAACAGAGGTTCTTCCTTGTCTTCAAATATCTTGGTCATTAGCGTGAACACCGAACCGCTGATAATCAGGTTCAGATGACTGCTTCGCTTATGTAAGTCCCAGTCGCGCTGCATATCGCTGAAGATAGCAGGATTTATCTTCAGAAAATTTAGAAACTCGTCGATAACCAATGTAAACGGACGGTTTTCTGACAGCTGAAGCACGAACCTGAATACCTCGGAAAAAGTGTTTGGTGTACCAAGTATCGGAGCATTCAGTTTCTCTCGTATCTCACGTACATAGTCCTGGCACAACAACGTCTCCGCTTTCTTGCCCACGAAGAAATACAAAACTGTCTCGTCGCCGCATCTCAGCGAGAGTTCAGTCTTACCAATACGCCTGCGCCCCATCAGCACGGTCATCTTTGCTTCGGACTTGCTTCTGTGAAGCACTTCACCAAGCACCTGTTGCTCTTTTTCTCTATCGTAGAACCTCATATCTTGAAATAGTATTCGTTATTACGGTAATCGTTATTACTTTTTGCAAAGATACAATAATAATCTTAACCTCCAAACAAAAACAAAGAAAAAAATACTATTCACGCATTTTCCGCATTTCCGATCCGGACGAGTTGTTTACAGCAACCTGGGATGATGATATTTCTCTGTTTTTATAGGCTTTCGTGCGTTTTTTTAATGAAAAGCAGTAACTTTGCAGGCAAAATGAGAAGATATGGCAATAGATAGTGCAATATTCCGAAGAAGTGAGTTGTTGCTGGGAGGAGAGACCATGGAACTTATCGCCCGGAAACGTGTGATTATCTTCGGTGTGGGCGGCGTAGGGTCGTGGTGCGCTGAGAGTTTGGTCCGCAGTGGTATCCGTCAGTTGACAATTGTGGACAGCGACCGTGTGTGCATCACCAATATCAACCGTCAGCTCATGGCGACGACGGAGACCGTGGGACAGGTGAAGGTGGATGCCCTAAAGGAGCGTCTGCTGACCATTAATCCCAAGGCGGAGATAACAGCGCTGCAGCAGATATTTTCAGAGGAGACGGCCGACAACTTCCAACTGGACACCTATGATTATATTATAGATGCCATAGACTCGCTGAAAGACAAGGCTACATTGATTTTGCTGGCCTGCCAGAAACGGGCCAAACTGTTCTCATCGATGGGCGCAGCACTGAAGCTTGACCCCACACGCATCAAGGTGACGGAGTTCTGGAAAGTAAAGGGTGACCCTCTGGCCCGTGCCCTGAGAAATAAATTCAAAAAAGAAAAGAAGTTCCCCAAGCGTAAGTTCCTGTGCATCTATAGTGATGAGTTGCTAAAGAATCGTGGCCAGAATTCCACCTGCGGCACAGAGCAATGCATGTGTCCTAAGGCAAAAACCGGTCCGGGCGACCAGCATCTTCTAAACCATGAGTGGTGTTCTTCGAAAGCGCAAATCAACGGTACTTTGGCTCATATCACTGCTATCTTTGGCTTTATGCTGGCAGGACTGGTAGTCCAGGATATTTGTAACTCGAGAGAGGTTAAGGGATAGCCTGTCAAGAAAAAGTATGGCGGCTGTCATCACGACGCCGCCATACTCCACTAAGAATCTAACCTAATTCAAACAATAAAATAACTACTACTGATATACTATAACTAAAACCTTTTTAAAACAATAAATAACTCAATCAATGAATTCTACTTTCTAACCAAAATAACTAAAACATATACATTATTACATTTCACTATTACTTAAAAAACGTCTTCTACTGGTTCTTCATCAGCCCAGAGATCCACATCATGGAGCTTGGCATCAACTTCAAATCCCTCAGGTAGATCGTCTTGAATGATCTTTATCTCGTCGCCGTTATCTACACGGAATCGGCTTTCACCCTGGATTTCCATAATGCCATAGCTCTTCATGTCGATGAGACGGATGGCGGGGCTTATATATTTCTGCTTGTTCATTTTCATTTCCTCCTTTATTATTTAATCATATACTTCTTGTTATTCACCACATAGATTCCCTTAGGCAGACTACCCAGCAGCTGCTTGCCCTTGCCGAGGAACTGTCCGCTCAGGCTATACACGGCGGCATTATCGTCCGTCACGGTCTCCACCTCAGAAATGGAAGTGATAATCTGCTGGCTCTCCTGCTGGTCCTCCACGCCACTGATGCTGAGCGTGAATGGCTTGGCTTGTCCATTCGGATTAGGCTCTTCATCCTCAATCCAGAAGCGGAAGCCCTTGACGTTTTGCGCATTCTTGATGTGATACATATTACCCTTACTGAAAACGTAGGATCCACTAGGAACGCCACCATCCTTCTTCAGATAAGTACCATGATAGCGGATGCTGTTGTGGGTGGGGTGATTCCAACCACCGTCGGCAAACTCTGTCTGTAACTCACTGATTTTTGACACGTTTCTTCTTCCCAAGGTATAGAGCGGACCCGTCATTTCTTTATTAATGATATTAATAGTCTTTCCTGCCGGTGTGGCTGGTTCTTTCGCAGGCTGGATAAGATAGAAGTGTCCTGCCGTGATGCCGTCGTTAGCATCAACCGTTTGGAACGTGATGCAGTAAGGATCCTCATCGTCGAGTCCTGTGGCCTCAGCCAGTTTCACACCGTCACCAAACACATTTTTCACTTGTGCTCCTGTCATGTCGATGGGCAGCGTGAGCGTATTCCAATAATAGGAGCCGTCTTCCTTCTTTGAGAAGGTGCGATGCAAGATTACCGTCTTGCCAACATGCGCTTCTGTGTATTCATTATCATCCGTACAATCCTCATAATCCTCATCCAGCACGAAGACTTCTCCCAAGAACTTGATCTGGAAATCATCGAAGGCTGTAAGGTCATTGGTATAGCCTACCATCTGCTGAATGCCTATCATAATATAATCACCTTCTGTGGCATGGAAGTAAACCTCTACGGGATACTTATTATCATAAAAATCAACTCCCAAATCCACGCGGTCTTGCTTATGAGCATCGGTAACTATCTCATTGTAACTGAGAACATTCTCCGCTTTATTAAGGGGCGCATACACAGGATCGTTACCATTAGCCTTGGCAAAGGCATACGCATTTCCCGATTTCGACACGCCCTGGCACTGTACCTTGTACCATCCGGTTGCAGGGGCATAAAAACCACGTGAGATAAATCCGCCATCACTGGCCGACGACATCAGGCCATAATAATATTTTCCATTTTCCTTTTGATTATCGAGAGTATAAAGATTGTATAAACTCTGATTGACATTTTTTTTCACATATTTGACATATGTAGCACCTTCCTCTGTCCAATGATTTTCGTTATTCCTATTGAATCCCTGATTATCGATTTTGTAGGTGATGTCAAGGTTCATACCATTAAAGGCATCCACATCTAGTGCGGCGTTACGAACAGCGGCATCAATTTCACTAACGGGAACGAAACGCCACAGCCCGGCAGAGTTCGTAGATTCCACAACCTTCAGTCCATCATACGCCAGATAATAAGTTTCAGTACCCATATAATCCCATTGATCTTTTGAACCTGCAGCAACTGCATAACTATCTTTACTCAATTCCTTTGGTTTAAGGCTTAACGTATATGTATAAGTGCCATCTGTCCCACCGCTTACGGGCACCACATTAAAATAACAGTAGCTATACATTGGCTTACTATTATCTTTGCTCGCGAGAACAGCTGGTTTCATGTCTACAACGATACCATCGTTATATTTCTGATCATCGCCTTGATAACCTTTCATCAAGCCAAGGTTGTTTCCTTTGGTTGATGAACTCTCCGTAGAAACGTCGGAAGAGAACAAATAGCGTTCCTTACCTTCAATGGTTTTCTTTTCCACCTTGAATTTCAGACCGAAGTCACGATACAGCAGTTCTGCATGCACTCCCCAATAACCTCCGATATACAGAAACTTACCTGTATCAACATTATATAAATACACTTCGCTGCTACTGACACCATCTTTATAGATGCGGTTCTGCAACTCAGGGAAATCTTCCCATGAATTTCCTTTATAGAATTTTGGATTATACGAATTATTTCCCGATGTCACCTTGTCGGTAAAGGTGCAACGTAAATAATCCCCCACTTCAGCATTGGAGAATTTTGATTTGTCAATATCAGAAGACTTACTGCTCCAAGAATTGGCAACATACGTTCCGCTAAACACATTTTGCCTGAGGGTTCCGTCACTCTTTATCAAATCGACAGATACCAGGGTGAAGCCTACACCTGAGACTGACACTCCCCTACTCTTCAGGTCTAACAAAGCATTCTCGCTGATGGGTGACTCAAAATAACCGTCGCCAGTCATTGAGAGATTCGTAATGTCCACACCCTTCCAGTCTTCGGCATGAACGTTCACAGTAGCGGTTATCATTAAAACAACCGAAAATAATACTAACTTCAATTTTAATCTTCTCATTTTTTGTTTAGATAATTATAATAGTTATTAAGCATCAAGTGGCGACAAAAATTTTGCTGCAAAAGTAAACGGATTATGATTCCTTTCATGTGTAAATTTGTACAAATTCTATCTTCTATCGTACTTTTACGCAAGCATTTAGCGATTTTGAACACAATTCACTGTTTATCGGACATTTTTACTAGCTTGTAAATAAAAGTACCACTTTTCATGCAAATTTGCCGCAAATGTTTCAATAAGGTGCCATTAATGTATTCTGTAACATTCTTTGAAGAAATTAGCAATGCGTCATTCAGCAAATAAAAAATTAATTTGTTATCTTTGCACCATCAATGTATCGGGGCCATTATCCGTAGATGACGGGAATCGCCCAACTAATAACTATCAAATTAAACATATCACAAAAAGACTTCTAAAAGAAAATGAGACAGATTCTGTTATCATTAATGACGCTATCCTGTATAGCCACCAATGCCCAAGGGTGGAACTGGACAGTGCAACGGGCAAACGAAGTAAAAGAAAGTGGCGAAGCCATCTCACGGACTGATTTCACAACAAGCAAGTGGTTGAAGGCCCCTGTTCCGGGAACGGTGGCAAGGGCTTGGCAGGAAGCCGGACTGCTGGAAGACATCTGCCATGATGATAACCTGACGCGTATCGACGACCGTTTCTTCGATACCGACTTCTGGTATCGCACCGAATTTGAGGCGCCCGCACTGAAGCAGGGCGAACGGCTCATCCTTAATTTCGACGGCATCAACTGGAAAGCTAACGTCTGGCTGAACGGACATTCCGTCGGACAGATTCAGGGAGCCTTCATCCGCAGTCATTTCGACATCACCCAGCTGGTGAAAACAACTGGAAGGAATGCGCTTGCCGTCAGGATTTATCACAACGAACATTATGGCGACGTGAAGATTCCGACGTTGGAAAAGAACGTGCCCAACGGTGGTGTGCTGGGTGAAGATAATCCCACCTTCCACGCCAGTATTGGATGGGACTGGCTCCCGACGGTTCCCGGACGGAATATCGGAATCTGGAACGATGTGACTCTGACGGTAGCCCACGGCGGCGTGGTCATCGGCGATGCTTTCTTTGATACCCGTCTGCCTGGTGTTGAACCCCGACACCCAGAAGCCGTCAAAAAGGCAGAAGTGAGTCCCGTCATTACCTTACACAATTATAACAAGGAGCCAATGGATGCCGAACTCGTCATCCGCTTTGGAGACAACCGCATCACACACAACATCAAGGTGGAGCCCGGGCAACAGGATGTGGCGGTGGAGAAGTTCACGGTGGAACAGCCCTACCTTTGGTGGCCTGTGGGCTATGGAGAACCTTACCTTTACGATGTTAGCATCGAGGCTAAGGTCAACGGCAAATCATTAGCTGAAAAGCACATGAAATGCGGTATACGGCAGATGGACTACACGCTGGTGAACAGTGCCATTCAGTTGTATATCAACGGTCGGCGCTTCATCGCCCACGGCGGCAACTGGGGGTTCAGTGAGATAAACCTCGACTATACTGCCCGCGACTACGACATCGCCCTGCGCTACCACCGCGACATGCACCTGAACATGGTGCGCAACTGGGTGGGACAAGTCGGCGACGAGGAATTCTACGAAGCCTGCGACCGTCATGGTATCATGATATGGCAAGACTTCTGGCTGGCAAATCCCTACGACGGCCCCAATCCGAAAGACGAGAAGATGTTCCTCGAGAATGCCAACGACATGGTGCACAAGGTGCGCCCCTATGCCTCGGTGGCGCTCTACTGCGGCCGCAATGAGGGTAATCCTCCTGACAGGTTGGGACTGGCACTCAACATGCTGGTGAGCGACCTCTGTCCGAACAGTCTCTATATCTCGCATTCTGCCGACTACAACGTCAGTGGCGGCGGTCCCTACAGGGCTTTGAGTCCCAAGGAATTCTACGGAATAGAGAAAGGTCAGAAGAAATTCCACTCAGAGCGCGGAATGCCTACGGTACCTTCTTACGAGAGCATGTGCCGGATGTTGCGTCCGGAACACCGATGGCCGCAAAACGATGTATGGGCCATGCACAACTTCACGCTGAATGGTGCCCAAAAATGCAGCACCTACAACGAGCGTATTAAGAACGGTCTGGGAGAGCCGCAAAGCCTGAAGGAATATGCCGACCGGGCCCAGTGGGTGAACTACGAGGGCTATCGTGCCATCTTCGAATCGCGCAGCAACTATCGCAACGGCATACTCTTGTGGATGAGCCACCCCGCCTGGCCTTGTCTGGTGTTCCAGACCTACGATTACTATTTCGACGTGAACGGTGCCTATTTCGGTTCGAAGAAGGCTTGTCAGCCGCTGCATATCTCATGGAATCCGCTGAAGAATGTCATCGAAGTAGTGAACGAAAGTGCAGGCAACCGCCAGGGACTGACGGCATCGGTACAGGTAGTGAACATGGACGGCAGCACGGTGATGGAGACAACGCGACAGCTAGACATCCTGGAAGACCAGACCGTGGAGGTATGTCCGCTTACGCTTAATAAAGAGAAACTATCCGAGGTGTATTTCGTGAAACTGACGCTGAAGGACGGCACGACACTTCTGGCTGACAACTTCTACTGGGAAGGCCGTAAGGAAGGCGACTGGAAGGCCTTGCAAAACATGGCAAAGCCCAAGTTGCAGACAAAGGTGGAACGGCAGTCTGACGGCAGTCTGAAAGTGACGGTCAAGAACCCGTCGAAAATGCCTGCCCTGATGATTCGTCTGAACCTCATCAACGGAAAGACCAAGGAGCAGGTGCTGCCTGCCTTCTACGAAGACAACTATTTCTCGCTGCTCGGTGGAGAAGAGAAGACCGTCAGCATCAGCTGGCTCACCGAAGAGCATCCCGACAACAAGAATTTCAAACCTACAGTAACCATAGAGCAAATCAGATGAAACGCCATATACTGACTATCATCATCTTGTGCAGCCTTCCGCTGATTGCAAAGGCCGCAGAAAAGGGTTTCCCAAAAGTGAATGAACAGGGCATGGCCGGCCGCCAGTTCGCATTATATAATAATGGTGTGGCCGCCACCATCTGCACGGATAATCTGGACTATCCTGTTATAGGAATTGCCGCAGGACTGCTGGCCGACGATGTGGAACGCGTGACGGCAACGAAACCCGCCATTGTGCACCCTGCACGGCTGAAAGACGTGAAGGCCACTTATACCGTCATAGCCGGAACTATCGGTAAAAGCAATTTGATTGACGAACTGATAGCCAAGGGGAAAATCCGTGTCGACGAGATTCGCGGCAAGTGGGAGTCGTTTCTGGTGACCACCATTGAGAAACCAGCAAAACACATCGGTGAGGCATTGGTTATCGTGGGCAGCGACCGCCGCGGAACGGCGTTCGGCCTACTGTCACTCTCTGAAGCCATTGGCGTGTCGCCGTGGTATTGGTGGGCTGATGTCGTGCCTCAGCATCAGGAGCAACTGATGATTAGTCGGGGAACATTCATCCAAGGCGAGCCTTCGGTCAAATACCGTGGCATCTTTATCAATGATGAACGGTTCGGAGGCTGGGCCCGATGGGCGGAAGAGAACTTCGACAAGGAACACCATGAAGTGGGACCTAAAACCTACCGGAAAGTGTTCGAACTGCTGCTACGACTGAAGGGAAACTACCTGTGGCCTGCCATGCACCCCGGAACAAAGCCCTTTAACTTCGACCCTGAGAACGCCAGTCTGGCCGACGACTATGCCATCGTGATGGGCACGTCGCATTGTGAACAGATGCTCCGCAACAACGAGGGCGAGTGGAAGGCCGTGGGTACCTACGGCGACTTCAACTACATCACCAACCGCCAGACCATGCAGAACTATTGGGAGGAGCGCATCAAGACCAACGGCAGTTATGAAAATACCTATACGCTGGGACTGCGCGGTGTGCACGACTATCCCATGGAAGGAGCCAATACCACGCAAGAACGCGTAAGACTGATGCAGCAAGCCATCAACGACCAGCGCGACATGCTCCGGCGTAACATCAACAAGCCCATCGAGGAAATCCCCCAAGTGCTCTGCACCTACGAGGAAGTGCTCGACGCCTACCACAACGGTCTGCAGGTTCCTGATGACGTCACCTTGCTGTGGTCGGACGACAAGCACGGCTATTGCCGCAACCTGAGCAACCCCCGGGAACAGCAGCGTAAGGGCGGAGCAGGCATCTACTACCATCTCTCCTACCATGGCGACCCTGCCAGCTGGATTTGGCTCAGTCCGCTCTCGCCTTCGTTTATCGCCACCGAACTGACTAAGGCATATACCTTCGGGGCAAGAAAAATATGGGTATTCAATGTGGGGGATATTAAACCTGCAGAGAAAGAGATATCGTTTGCCATGGACCTGGCCTGGGATATCAACCGCTGGAAACCCACCGAGGCGCACAACTACATCAAATACTGGACGGCCAAGACTTTCGGCCCAGAGCTGGCACAAGAGATAGCTGACCTGCAGGCACGCTACTATAAGATGCAGGCTGCCGGTAAGGATGCGCATGTGTGGTTCGTGAACTATACCGAACAGCAGGTGGCTGAACGGGTTCGTGAGGCACAGGCATTGGCCCGAGAGGCAGCATCACTGGCAGAGCGCATTCCCCAGCGACTGAAAGATGCCTTTTTCGAACTTTTCGCCTACCCCATTCGCGGGGCAGCCATGCTCAACGAATACCAGTTGCTGGCCAAGCGCAGCATGGTTAGTGCCACACGTGGCGACAGTCTCGGTGCCATGGCCGATGCCCATAGGGTGGAACAAATGTTCAAGGAACTGAACCAATGGACAAACCACTATAATAAGGAAATCCGAAACGGAAAGTGGGACAACTTCTTCAACTGGCAGCCTTACCACTGGTTCCGCTCAGAAAAAATAGACCCGCCCATCTGCACGCCCAAAATCTTTGAGGATGTGAAGAAAGCTCCCGCTCCACGCTTTATCCCCGTCGGCGAGGCTCTTTCTGCACAGGGTGCCATCATATCCAACGAAAAGGATGGGGAGATACCCATCTGGATGGAAGCCCTGACACCCGTGCGCAACTTCTCGAAAGCACCTGAGGACAATGTGTTCTGCCATGTCAACACATCCAATGACTCGTTCGATGCCTCAGCCACGCCCATCAACAACGTATGGCATTCGCCCTGGATAGGGCCGATGTGGAGCCGGGTGGGAACCATCCACCTGAAGAAAGGACAAAACAAGATTGCCGTTACCGATTTGAAGCCAGGTGCAAGCATCGACAAGATATTCATCGGACTGTGGCCTCCCTACCCCACTGAGCCAAGACTGCGCCTGACGGCTGACAACTATCAAAAAACACACAATGGCCAGAACGGCCAAATTGAAACGGTTGTAGGACTGGGATATGCAGACGGCGTGACCGTGCTGCCCTTCGATACTCCCTCTTACAATTCCGTTGAAGATGCCCCATACGTGGAATACACCGTGGAATTGCAGGAGAACGACTCGAAAATAGAAATTCGCACCCTGCCCACACTCCACGTCTACGAGGGACGCGATGCCCGTTATGCCGTGAGGTTAGGCGATGCAGCACCCACCGTGTTTTCCATCCACGAGGGCGACTTCACCTCCGAATGGCGACTGAACGTGCTGCGCGGCTATGCCAAGCGTACCGTCAACATTCCGCCTGCGATGAAGGGAACACAGACCGTCAGGGTCTATTTCCTCGATCCCGGCATTGTGCTGCAAGACCTATTTATCATTAAAAAAAGTTAGCGAAAGAACGGGTTTCAAAATGTTTTCGTAAATTTGCAGCCCAAACAGATATTGACATAGAAGGAAATGAAAACGAAGACAATGAAAGCTGGTGCGCTGGCAATGATATTGACGGTTGCGGCTACGGCCGGACTGAACGCCGCCCAGAAAGACGACAACGTGATGACGAAGATGGCCGACGGCTCCTACGTGGTCAACACCACTACGCTGGCCAAGGACGTGAAGGGTTACCGCAGCACGACCCCGCTGAAGATTACCATCAAGAAAGACAAGGTGGAGAAGGTGGAGGCACTCCGTAACCAGGAGACGCCCAAATACTTCGTCCGCGTGAAACGCGAGATGATAAATGCTTGGGACGGTCTGAAGGTGAGCAAGGCCCTGAAGGCGAAGCCCGATGGAGTGACAGGTGCCACGATGTCGAGCGATGCCGTGAAGGAAAACGTAAAACGGGGACTGGATTACTACACGAAGCATAAGTAGAAAGTAAAAAGGTAAAAAAGTAAAAAAGTAAAAAGGTAAAAAAGTAAAAAGGTAAAAATAAGGGGAAAAAGAAAATGCAGGAAAAACTTGCATTTTCTTTTTTTTATATCTACTTTTGTAGCATTATTCATTACTTATCAACCTCCCTATCTATGAACAAAAGGATTCTGGCAATTATCGCCGCCGTGACCGTTGCCTGCCAAATGGGCTTCGCCCAACAAGCGGAAACGGGGAAAACGACATCAGATACGCTCAAGGCTATAGGATATTTCGACAACGTCAATACCAGTCAGGTAAGCATCATCGGCGAAAGCGGGATGAACAATAAGGACCAGGCCACCAACGCGCTGGATGCCATCCGCGGACGTGTGGCCGGTCTGCAGGTGGAGCGCAACGGATCGAACGCCCTGAGTGCGGTGCGCCTCCGTGGTACCACTTCACTCACGGGCGGCAACGATCCGCTGATTATCGTCGATGGTGTGATGGGCGACTTGACGCTCCTGCAGTCGGTCTATCCCACGGATATCGAGAGTTTCACCATCCTGAAGGATGCTTCCGAAACAGCTCAGTATGGCAGCCGCGGTGCTGCCGGTGTGATTGACATCAAGACGATGCACGGCAAATCGGGGCGTCTGCGCATCAACTACAACGGTTCCGTGGATTTCGCCGTGCCCTACAAGCGGCTGAAGATGCTCTCTGCCGACGACTACCGGCAGTTTGCCGCACAGCACGGACTCTCCATCGTGGACCTGGGAGCCAACAGCGATTTCCAGAAACAGATAGAGCGCACGGCTTTCACTCACCAGCACCACCTGGCCTTTGCCGGCGGCAGCGAGAAATCCAACTACCGCGTCAGTCTGGGATACATCAATGAGCAAGAGGTCATCAGAGGATATGGCGACCGCTCCTTCATGGCCAACATGAACATGACGCAGATGATGTGGGATGACTTCCTGCGCATCGACATCGGTATGTTCGGCTCCACGGTGGAAGAAAAGACCATCGACGACGAACAGAAACTGTTCTACTCTGCCGCAGCCTTCAACCCCACCTTCCCCGATCATCCCAACAGCGCTGGCGCATGGGACGGCTATCCCTCGGCCTCGCAGATCAACAATCCGCACATGCTGCTCGACAAAAAGAACCACAACACGGGGACGCATATCTCTACCTACACGAAATTCACGTTCCAACTGCTGCCCGAGCTGAAGTTCACGGCTTTCGGAGCCTACACCTACGACTCCAACGAACGGATGCGCTATATACCCACCACGCTCACCGAAGGCGGAGAAGCCAGCCGCCAGAACACGCGCAGCGAAGCGTTGCTGCTCAACGGCATCCTCAGCTTCGACAAGAAATGGAACCAGCATGCCTTCCAGGCTTCTCTCTTTGCGGAGATACAGGACAACAAACGACGGGGATTCGGCGTGACCGCCGGCCATTTCAGCAACGACCTGACGGGCTACGACAATCTCTCCGGCGGAGCCTCACGCCCCTGGGACGGCACCACCTCTTTCTATGAGCACCCCTCGATGGCATCCTTCATGGGACAGGCCGCCTACACTTTCAACGACCGCTATTCCGTGAACGCCACGCTGCGCGCCGACGGCTCTTCCAAATTTGGCGATAACAACAAGTGGGGCTATTTCCCATCGGTTTCCGTGGGATGGGACTTGGGAAAGGAATCGTTCATCAAAGACCTGAATTTCTTCAACGAACTGAAAATCAATGCCGGACTGGGATGGGCCGGAAACCAGGGAGCCATCGACAGCTACACCACGCTGAGCCTCCTCTCGCCCAACGGCACGCCCGCCGTGGGACAAACGCTCATGACCACCTTCAGCGAACTGAAGAACAGCAATCCCGATCTGAAGTGGGAAGTGTCGCGCACATTCAACATCGGCCTCAACACCCAGATGTTCAGGCGCCGACTGGTATTCTCGGCCAGCTACTATTACACCAAGGTTTACGACATGCTCTACCCCTACACCGTGAGCGTGCCGCCGTTCAAATATCCTAAGCTGGTGGCAAACATGGGCTCCATGGAAAAGAGCGGACTGGAACTCTCGGTGGGCGGAACGCCCTTCGTCACACGCGACATGGAACTGACCGTCAACGCCAACCTCACCTTCCAGAACAACAAACTGCTCTCGCTCAGCGGCAACTACAACGGAGAAGACCTGCTGGCACCATCGATGGCGGCCATCGCCTCGATGAACGGTGCCGGATTCCACGGTTACAACGACGTGGTGTTCCAGATCATCGGTGAACCCCTCGGCTCCTTCTACATACCCCGCTTCGACGGATTCTATACCTACGACGACGGCACCTACGAATATATTGCGGGCGATAGCTACATAGCCGGACAGGCCACTCCGAAGGTGCTGCTGGGCTCCAACGTCTCTTTCCGCTATAAGAACTTCGACATCACCCTGCAGGCCAACGGCGCCTTCGGCCACAAAATCTACAACGGAACGGCCCTCTCCTATATGGACCTCACCGCGCTGCCGCTGTATAACGTGCTGGAAGAGGCACCCGAGCGGGACATCGTTTCGCAGATCATTACCGACTATTGGCTCGAAAGCGGCAACTACGTGAACATCGACTACATCACGCTGGGATGGCGCGTGCCCATCAAGCAGAACCGCTATCTGGAATCCATGCGCCTCTCGCTGACGCTCAATAACGTGGCAACCTTCACCAGCTACAGTGGACTGACGCCGATGATCAACTCATCGAGCGTCGACGGCACACTCGGTCTCGACGACAAGCGCACCTATCCGCTCTACCGCACTTGGACATTCGGAGTAAGTTTGAGTTTTTAACCAGAAATCAGCATATATGAAGACCCTAAAACATACAACCAGCAAAGGGATGATGAAAGCCGTAGCCTGTGCAGCATTCTTCATTCTACATTCATCACTCCTCACTTCCTGCAACAGTTTTCTCACCGACGAACCCAAAAGCCAGATAACTCCCGAAGAGGCATACAACAGCGTGAAAAACCTGAAGCTCAATGCGCTGCTCACCGTCTATAACTATATCGGCGGACATGAGCAGAGCCAGGGACTGCAGGGCACCGACCGAGGCGTTTACGACCTCAACTCATTCACCACCGACGAGCAGATTGTGCCCACGCGAGGCGGCGACTGGTTCGACGGCGGATTGTGGTCGCGACTCTTCTTCCACACATGGTCGGCTGGTGAAGCACCGCTGAAAAACACCTGGGACTATCTCTATAAGGTGGTCATCCTCTGTAACGAAGGCATCGAGCACATCAATGCCTACAAGACCACCAACGTGGAAGAACAGGAGGAGCTGGAATCCTTCAAGGCCGAGCTACGCGCCGTGCGCGCCATGTTCTATTTCTATCTGATGGACCTCTACGGGCGCGTGCCACTGGTCACACAGACCGGCGTCAAGTCGAACGAGATGACCCTCGCCGACCGCAAGACGCTCTTCTTCTGGATCTACAACGAACTCAACGAGGCCATGCCCTATCTCAGCGACGAGAAAAGCAATCGGCCCAATACTGAATACTATGGCCGAGTGACCGCAACCGTGGCCTATTTCCTGATGATGAAGCTGGCCATCAACGCCGAAGTATATACCGACAACGACTGGATAGACCAGCAGCGCCCCGACGGCCGCCAGATCATACTCAAGACCTACGACTTCCGCGACGGAGAGATCATCGAGGCCAACGCCTGGCAGACCGTGAAAGAAATCAGCTACCTGCTTTACCCCTACTACAAGCTGGCCGAATACTATCCCGACAATTTCGATGTGAACAATGAGAATTCTCCCGAAAACATCTTCGTCATACCCATGGATCCGCTGCTCTATAGCAATAAGTACAACTACTTCTTCCGCTCGCGCCACTATTGCCACGGAGCCGCACTCAATGGCGGAGCCGAAAACGGGCCCTGCGCCACCGTCAGCACCATCAAGGCTTTCGGCTACGGCAAAGACGATTACGACATACGCCTGACGTTCAATTTCTATTACGACGAAGTAATGGTCAATGGCCAACAAATATATGAAGACGACGGAAAGACACCACTCGTCTATCATCCGCTGGCCGTCACCAATATCGACCTTTCCGGAGAACCCTTCGAAAAGACCGCCGGAGCACGTATTGCCAAATACAGCGTGGATGCCACGGCGCGCGACGATGGCCGACTGGGCAACAACGACATCGTGCTTTTCCGCTTTGCCGATGTCGTGCTAATGTATGCCGAAGCCTGCTACCGCCTGGGCGAAACAGAGGATGCTCTTAAAGCCCTCAACAGCGTTTTCACCCGCTCAAACCACGATGCGAGACCTTCCTATAAGGAAGTCAACGACGACATCCTGCTCCAAGAGCGCCTCCTGGAATTCATGTGGGAAGGCTGGCGCCGCAACGACCTCATCCGCTTCGACCGTTTCCACAAGCCCTACGACTTGAAGAACTCCAGCGAGCACGAGGCCGACCGCCACACCATCGTGTTCCCCATTCCCGCCGACATGATGGTGATGCACCCCGATTGGGAGCAAAATCCAGGGTACTGATTTTTAACCATAACGTTAACCCTAACGCTAACTTTATCTGCGAAATAACAGTTAAGGTTAACGTTAGGGTTAAAATGTGGTCTAAAACACAAAATTCACAAGAAAGATCACTGTACCTAGCAGGAAAATTCACAAAAACGGAACCGCTTTCTGTGTCTTTTGTTGGGTAGGCGTCTTTGAAAATGCCTCAGTGTTATTTTGTGAATTCAGTGTTCCCCTTCAATTCACGCTCACTTCAAATTGTCCAGTAATTCCAAAATCTCTGCTTCCGTACAGAGATTGGCATCACCAGGAATGGAATACTTCAGCGTGGCGGCAGCCAACGCAAAGTCAAGTACGCGCTGGTCATCACCAGGGAAAGCCCTCAGGGCATGCAACTGACCTGCCGTAAAGGCATCGCCCACACCCATTGCGTCCACAATGTCGTGGATATCATCAATACGGGTATGGTAGAGTTTGCCGTCACTCCAAAGCAGGGCCGTCAGTGTGTTATGGTTTGAGCTCATCATGTTGCGCATACCCATCAGCCATTTGTTGCAACGGGGGAAGCGGATGTGAATCTCGTCAAACCATTTCTCATAGAAATCGAGCGGCATCTTATAGTTGGAATCAGTAGCCTCAAAGGGCACCTGACGGTTCATGATAAACTCATATTCAATGATGTCGCCGAACACCACGTCGGCATACTCCAGCATACGGCTGAGCGTCTCACGCGGATCGGCCCCGTACTTCCAAAGGTTCTTGCGGTGATTGATGTCGAACGAAATCGTCTTCCCCATCTCGTCGGCAATGTTCAGGGCTTCAAAGGTAGCCTCACATGAGTCCTTCGAGATAGCCCCTGTGATACCTGAGGCATGGAAGACGTCCGCATCCTTCAGAATCTCACGCCAGTTGAACATCCCTGGTTTCAATTCAAAGAAAGCCGAGTTCGCACGGTCATACACCACCTTCGAACTGCGCATACCCGCCGACTCCTCATAATAATACGTTCCCATACGGTCGCCGCCCCAAAGCGTATTGGGCATTCCGACGCCGTATTCCAACAGTTTCATACTCGCAGCCTGCCCAATCTGATTCTTTGGCAGTCGTGTCACATACTCCACGTCGTCGCCCATCATGGCCAACGACACGGCTACATTGGCCTCGCTTCCCCCGTAGGCTCCCGAAAACGTCTGACCTTGAGTCAGTCGCATGCGGTTGGATTTGGAGAAGCGGAGCAACAATTCGCCGAATGTTACTATCTTCTTGTTCATATGCTCGCTGCAAAAGTAAAAACTTTTCTTCTAATTTGCAAATTATACATAAAAAAACAGATGTTGGGCATATATTGTTTTGCATCCTGGAGGCAAGAAATGATTAATTCTGTATATTTGCAACCAGAAACTATAACTATCAGCAAATGAACATTAAAAGACTATTAGCAATATGTGTGAGTTCCATATCCGTATGGACCTTATCTGCTCAAACAGGATTCGACAAAACCGCCCAGCAAATTGCTGACGAGATGATGCCTGGATGGAATCTTGGAAACACGATGGAAGCAGTACGTAATTATCCCATCACTTGGGAGACTCCTAACAGACCTGCAGTTGAAGTATTCACCAATGACGGAGGACTGGAATCAGAAACCGTTTGGCAAGGAACCAAGACAACCCAAGAAATCGTAGACTATGTAAAGAATTGCGGCTTCAAGGCTATCAGGATTCCCTGTGCCTGGGTATGGGGACATATCAGTAATCCTCAAGACTACACTATTGACGCCACCTGGATGAAAAGAGTCCGGGAGATTGTTGACTATTGTATGAAGGACGGATTATACGTCATTTTGAATGATCATTACGATGGTGGCTGGTTAGAGAGAAATATCAATGCCACAGGTTCTGCAAAAACAAAGAATGAAGAGGTCTTAAGAAGTATCTGGACGCAGATTGCCAAAGAGTTCAAGGACTATGACGAGCATCTTGTCTTCGCAGGACTCAATGAGCCTGATGTTGAGAATCAGTCCACCGTCACACAACTGGTTTCGTATGAACAGATTTTCATTGATGCCGTCCGTGCCACTGGAGGTAATAACGCAAAGCGACTGTTGGTCGTACAGGGGCCTTCCACGGATGTGGAGAAGACATGCAACTGGATGACCAATAAGATGCCGACAGACCCCATCGGCAACAAACTCGCCATTGAGATACATTTCTATTATCCCTGGAACTTCTGGGGCATGGACAAAGATGAGAGTTGGGGCAATATGTTCTACTATTGGGGAAGCGGCAATCACGTCAGCGGCTCAAAGCATAATGCCACCTATGGCGAAGAGAGTGACATGATCAAACTTGCCGACCGTCTCAAGACCTCATTTGTTGACAAAGGCATTCCTGTCATCAACGGAGAGTACGGCGTCATCTGGCGTACAAATATCACAGGCGCCAATGAAAGTCAGGAGAAGCATAACGCTTCTGTTCGGTATTATTACAAGACCATGAACAAGGTCTGCATGGAACGGGGAATTGTTCCCTTTGCATGGGACACCAATAGCAAAGGCAACAATCAGATGACAATCATCGATCGCTCTTCCAAGACCATCTACAACAAATATATGATGGACGGTATTAAGGAGGCAATGGAAGAACTGGGACTCACAGCCATTCAGGTGATAAAGGAAGATGCCACCCCATACACCACGGCGACCTACAACCTAAAAGGCCAGCGAGTGACCAACCCACAACATGGCATCTACATCCAGAACGGAAAGAAATACATTGCCAAATAAAAGTATAGAAAAATATTTTTGTGATTAGTTCATCACATATTTTCTTCCATTTTGCACATAGATGCCGCTGCGTGCGGATGCCCTGTTGACAGGCTGTCCCTGCAAGTTATAGACAGCAGCATTTTTTAATTGCTGGAGCAAAGGTAAGGGCATCCACGCAATCCGTCAAGCCTTGACGCAAAAAAGCAATGCGCTTGTAATGACAACCGCGGCAAAAGGATGACAAACAATGAAGGGGTGACATATTTGTCATCAACGGTTGCCTGACAGCGACAAAAAAAAGAGGATGCAGCGTTTTGATGCCGCACCCTCAATATGATGATTACTCTGAATTTCCTAAATTAGAAATCCATCTTATCGAGCTCGTCTGTGAAACCCTTAGGCTCCTGAGTGGGCTCATGATACTCCTCATTGTTATTGCGCTCGAAACGCTGGCCGTTACGCTCAGGACGAGGACGACGCTCTCCACGATCACCACGCTCAGGACGAGGACGGCGTTCTCCACGCTCGGGACGTGGACGACGCTCACGCTCTACATATCCCTCGGGCTTCGGAATGAGCACACGATGAGAGAGTTTGTACTTACCAGTCTTGGGATCAATCTCCAGCAGCTTCACATTGATCTTGTCGCCTTCCTTCAGACCAGCCTCTTCGACAGTCTCCAGACGCTTCCAGTCAATCTCTGAGATGTGGAGCAGACCATCCTTACCAGGCATTATCTCAACGAAGCAACCATAAGGCATGATGCTGCGGACGGTTCCCTCATAGACTTCACCTACCTCAGGAACAGCCACGATGGCCTTAATCTTACGAATGGCTGCATCGATAGACTCCTTGTTGGGAGCAGAAACCTGAACGATTCCCTTGCCGTCAACCTCATCGATAGTGATGGTGGCACCCGTTTCTTCCTGCATCTGCTGGATAATCTTTCCGCCCGGGCCAATGACAGCACCAATGAACTCCTTGGGAATATCGAACTGCTCGATGCGCGGAACCTGAGGCTTCAGTTCAGGACGCGGCTCAGCAATAGTGTCGGTGATGCAGTTCAGAATGTGCTCACGACCGGCCTTTGCCTGCATCAGAGCCTTCTCCAAGATATCGAACGACAGACCGTCGCACTTGATATCCATCTGTGTAGCGGTCAGACCATCCTTCGTACCGGTGGTCTTGAAGTCCATATCACCCAAGTGGTCCTCATCGCCGAGGATATCGGAGAGCACGGCATACTTGTCTTCACCGGGGTTCTTGATGAGACCCATGGCAATACCAGAAACGGGTTTCTTGATGGGCACACCGGCATCCATCAGGGCCAGCGTACCGGCGCAGACAGTTGCCATTGAAGAAGAACCGTTGGATTCCAGGATCTGGGATACCACGCGAACAGTGTAAGGATAGTTCTCAGGAATCATATCCTTCAGGGCGCGCCATGCCAGATGACCATGACCAATCTCACGACGGCCTACGCCGCGCTGAGCCTTGGCCTCACCTGTGCAGAACGGGGGGAAGTTATAGTGAAGGAGGAAGCGCATGTAGCTCTTGTCGAGCACATCGTCGACCATCTTCTCATCAAGTTTTGTACCGAGGGTAACGGTCGTCAGCGACTGTGTCTCACCGCGGGTAAAGATTGAACTTCCGTGAGGCATAGGCAGCGGAGAAACCTCGCACCAGATGGGGCGGATCTCATCGGTCTTACGACCATCCAGACGCTTGCCTTCGTCGAGGATGCAACGGCGCATGGCGTCGCGCTCCACGTCGTGATAATACTTATCAATCAGGGCCTCGTAGTCTTCCTTTGAAATCTCGCTGTCTTCAGCAATCTCGTGCTCAGCGAAATACTTCTCCTTGAAGTCCTCAACGATTTTCTCGAAAGCATCGGCACGTGCCTGCTTCTCGAGCGCCTGACCTACTACGTCATAAGCAGGCTGATAGCACTCCTTGCGAACCAGTTCACGCAAAGCCTCATCGTTGACCTCATGGCAATATTCGCGCTTCACGTCCTTGCCCAATTCCTTGGCGAGGGCAACCTGCATCTCGCACATCGGCTTGATGGCATCCATGGCGCACTTCAGGGCACCGAGCAGATCCTGCTCAGAGACTTCCTTCATCTCACCTTCCACCATCATGATGTTCTCAGCGGAAGCACCAACCATCAGGTCCATGTCGGCCTCCTTCATCTGCTCGAAAGTAGGATTGATGACATACTCGCCGTTGATACGGGCTACGCGAACCTCAGAAATGGGGCACTCGAAGGGGATATCCGAAACTGCCAGGGCGCAGGAAGCAGCGAAACCGGCAAGGGCATCGGGCTGATCAACGCCATCGGCAGAGAAAAGCATCACATTCACAAATACCTCTGCATGATAGTCAGCAGGGAAAAGCGGGCGGAGCACACGGTCCACCAGACGTGAGGTAAGGATTTCGTTATCAGAAGCTTTGCCTTCGCGCTTTGTGAATCCACCAGGGAAACGGCCGGCGGCAGCATACTGCTCGCGATAATCAACTTGCAAAGGCATAAAATCGGTTCCGGGAACTGCATCCTTTGCTGCACAAACAGTTGCGAGCAGTACGGTGTTGTTCATGCGGAGCATGACCGAACCGTCGGTCTGTTTTGCAACTTTCCCGGTTTCAATTGTGATGGTTCTTCCATCAGGCAATTGAACAGTTTTCGTAATTACGTTCATCTAAAAAATTACTTATTGTTTTAACTTACATCAAAATGCGAAAAGGAATCTCTTCGCAAAATCCGTGCAAAGATACGTAAAAGATAATGAACAAACGAATAAATCCGGGTAAATTATCTTTTTTTACCAAAATAAATCATTGTCGGCAGGCGGAAAGGGTGATTACCAGGACTTGGTGAGCCAATTTATTTTCATTTGGGTGATGACCTTCTTGTCGGCCTTTTCTTCCTCGACAGTAGCCAGCACGCTGCGGGGCCAGCCGTCGTCGAAATAGGCATAGTCGTAATAGTAGTTGGTCGTGGTGCCGTCGGCTTCCTTCTCGGTCATCTCGGCATAGAGCTGATACTCGTTCTCGGTGGAGTCTTCCTCTCTTTCTAATGCACCGTTTCGGGCTATATAATGAAACTTAGTCCCGGCGTTCTCTACGGTTGATTCGCCCACAGGCAACACCTTTCCGTTGAAGGCGAACAGCAGTTTGAGCTGGTGAAACAAGTTCGTGATTTTCTCCTGACTGCCCATCAGTTCCTCGGTGTTCTGCTTAATCTGCTTCTTCAGTTCGTCTATATTCTGGCGCGCATAGAGCTCGGGATGCTCGTAAAAGATACGATTCACCAGCTTGTCCTGATAGTTCAAAGCGTTCTTGTAGAGGTCTTTCCAGTTGATGATTTCCTGAAAACCGCCCATTTCATCGGTAGAAAACAGCACCTTGGTGCCTAAGGCCATGCGGGCGGCCTCCAAAGTCATCCTACCTTTTACCGAAGTGGAATCACGCTGCCACACATCGGTGTTGACAAGTTGCATGGTGTAGCCTTTCTTTGTGGAGTCGGCCACACAGATGCGGAAATCGTTTCCCGCAGCTTCCACCACCGTGGTGTCTGTACCGACGACTTCGGCCACTACTTGCGAAAAAGTATATTCCAGGGTGTCTGTCTTGCAAAACCAGCCAATCACTCTCACCAGTGAATCGGTTGCAACGCTGTCGGCTGTTTCCTGATTCTGGGCCTGCGCTGCCATCGACAGGAACAGCAGCACGGCGCAAAGCATTGTTTTAAGTTTCATCTTTGTTTACTGTATTTGTTGGAAAAATCGTGCAAAGGTAGTTATTAAAATCATAATAACGCAAGAAAAATAGATTTTTTCTTTTGGTTTTTCCACTCTTTTGCACTAACTTTTCATAAGAAAAGGCGGCACTCGGAAATCCAAAACACAAAAAGTGCTTTTTTTGTTTTGATATTTCTCTCATTTGCACTAACTTTGCACCAAAATATAAAATATGTAATAAGGATGAAAAAGATTATTTCCAAGACGATAGTTGCAGGAGTTGCCGTACTGGCGCTCTCTGCCTGCAACCAAGAGAAATTCCACATTATGGGTAACATCTCTGAGGCTAAGGACTCGATGCTCTATTTCGAGAACATCAGTCTCGACGGGCCGGTAGCCATCGATTCGGTGAAACTGGGCGAAGACGGCAGCTTCGACTTCTCTGAAGCCAGACCCGAAGCCCCTGAGTTCTACCGTCTGCGAATTGCCAATCAGTTTATCTCGTTGAGCGTGGATTCCACGGAGACCATCAGCGTGAAGGCGCAATATCCCACGATGGCCGTGGGCTATACGGTGGAAGGTTCTGAAAACTGTGAGACTATCAAGGAACTCTCGCTGAAAAACATAGGCCTCTACAACCAGATACTGGCTATCCAGCAGAACACCCAGATGGGCATCGAGGCCACCCGCGACAGTATCAGCAAAGTGATTGAATCTTACAAGAATGACGTCAAGACCAATTACATCTTCAAGGCTCCGATGAAGGCCAGCAGCTATTTCGCCCTGTTCCAGACGCTGGGCAACATGCTCATCTTCAATCCCCGTGAGAATAAGGAAGACATCAAGGCCTTTGCTGCCGTGGCTACCTCATGGGACACCTATTATCCCAATGCCGTACGCGGTCAGAACCTGCACAATATTGCCCTTGAAGGCATGAAGAACGTGCGCATCATGGAGAACAAGCAAAACCTGCAGATTGATCCGAGCAAGATCAATACCTCAGGAGCACTCGACATCTCACTGGTGAACAACAAGGGACAGATGAGTAAGCTGAGCGACCTGAAAGGGAAAGTGGTATTGCTCGACTTCCACGCCTTCGCTGCCAACGAGAGCACGGCACGCATCATGAAACTGCGCGAGATCTACAACAAGTATCATGCACAGGGACTGGAAATCTATCAGGTCAGCGTGGATCCCAATGAACACTTCTGGAAACAGCAGACGGCAGCCCTGCCGTGGGTTTGCGTACGCGACCCGCAAGGCATTGAATCAGGCCTGATGCAGACTTTCAACATCCAGGATATCCCTACCTTCTTCATCGTGGGGCGTGATAATTTGCTCCATAAGCGTGACGCACAGATCAAGGACCTGGATGCAGAGATTCAGAGTTTACTTTAACGATTAACGATATGGCAAGAGGCACACTGACATCATTTCTGCTGTTCAGTTTGCTTCTTGTGCTTTCTGCTGCAGCAGAAGAAAAGACAGACAGCGCCCTCTTCACGCTCCGGCAGGTGAACGACACGCTCCACGTACTGGAACTCAGGAGCAAGGGACAAGGAACAGGAAACGAGGAACAGGTAAGCAAATGGCCGCTGCCCTACCCCGTCTATCAGTTCCAGACAGGCGATGTGGACGGCGACGGAAAGACGGATGCCATGGTGGGTGTAATCAAAAGCACCCGCTATTTCCCTGAAAAAGGCCGGCGCCTGTTCATCTTCAAGAACTATGAGGGACATGTCAGGGCGCTTTGGCTGGGTTCGCGCCTAGGTGGTATCCTTCAGGATTTCCGTTATGTTGACGGTCTTATCCGCAGTCTGGAGACTACTACCGACAACCGCTACGTGGTAGCCGAGTATCAATGGGAGCACTTCGGAATGAGTTTCCGGCGGTTCTTAGCCAAAAACGTCAGCCGCGAAGAAGCCTTGCTAATATTCAACCAATGAACATTAACTATAAACATTCAATATTATGAGAAAAGCAATCCTATTAGCCCTTCTGCTCTTCACATTGGGAGCAAACGCACAGCAACTGAAGCCTTCACGCCTGAATGTGGAGAAACTCAACGGCAAGATAGATCTCAACCAGGATATTTCCGGTTACAGTCTCAGCGACCTGCGCATCTTGCGCAATGCTTTCTCTGCCCGCCAGGGCTACTGCTTTATGAATGCCGACCTGCGCGGTATCTTCAGCAGCACTTCCTGGTACAACACCGTACTGGAAAAACGCTTCTGGGACAGTGAGGAATACAATGAAAGCGGTGAGAAGAACACCAAGCCCAACAGCATGGCTCCTATCAGTTATACCAAGGAGGAACAGGCTTTCATGGCCAAACTGAAAGCGCGCGAGGATGAACTGAAAGCTAATAATTTCCCCGGCACTCCCGGACAACTGGTGAACATTGCCAATATCGTAAACCCCTTCCAACTCTCCACCTTCGACCCGCGACTGCAGAAAGCCCTCAGCCGTCAGGGATTTGCCATCGTGCCCGGAGAGGAAGACCAGCTGTTCCACGTCTATGAGCGCAACGACTATCACAACTTCCCAAGTTTTGTGACCACCGACCTCTTCCTTCAAGCCTTCCACATGTATTTCGACTGCCTGCTGCGCGACGTGGAGGAACAGAAGATGCTTCCCGTGATGACCGAATTCAGCAAGACGGCCTATCAGGAAATAAGCAAGATTGCCAATCAGACCAAGAATCCCGACATGAAGGCTGCCGCCGAATACGACATGGCCTTCTTTGCCATTGCCCATACGCTGCTCACGGGAAAACAGACACTGGCCTACCCTGCCGCCTTCAAAGCGTCAGCCGGAGTGGAAATCAAACATGTCAAGGATGCCGGTATCAAATATTCGGAGTTTCTGGGCTATACGCCTGAGAACGAAATGCCGAAATATTTCTACAGCACCTATCGCCCACGCGGCCATTACACGCGGTCGGAAAGTCTGAAATGCTACTTCATGGGAATGATGTGGCTGCAGAGCGCGCCCTTCGGAACGGATATGGAGCGCTATCTGAAGAGTGCCCTGCTCATTGCGGATGTCATCGGCAAGAACGACAAACTGCACCAGCTCTACGAAACCGTGAACCAACCCATCACCTTCCTGATGGGTCAGACCGACAACGTTTCGCTGCTGCAGGTATACCAATTGATGAAGGAACAGAACCTGACGGTTGAGGAATGCCTCAAAAACAAGGCGAAACTTACAAAAATCCGCAAATCCATCGAGGATTTGGACGGCAAGCAGACGCGCATCAAACCCAAGAATCTTATATCCAGTGCGGTGAAGCTGAACGTGATTCCGCAGCGTTATCAGCCCGATGCCGAAGTGCTGCAGGAAATGGTGGACTATGAAAGCAAACCTACACTGCGCCCTGAGCCTACCGGTCTTGACGTACTGGCTGCCATCGGCATCCAATCGGCCGAGCGCATCCTGCTGAAAGAACTCAACGAACAGGAACGCTGGAACAAGTATGAGGAGAATCTGCAACGGATGAAAGAGCGTATGTCGGAGATTGACTGGAACTGCTGCGTGGCCAACCGCTGGATAGCCTCCACCAAGGACATCAACGCCGTACCCGAGGGTGCACCTTATTTTATGAAGACACAGCAATGGGACAAGAAGTCGCTCAACAGCGCCTTGGCCTCATGGGCAGAACTGAAACACGACGCCATCCTCTATGCCAAACAGCCGTTTGGTGCCGAATGCGGCGGCTATGGCATACCTGAGCCCATCACCCGCGGATATGTAGAGCCGAATATCGCTTATTGGACGAAGGCCATTGAACTGATTGACGCCACCAATTCGCTGCTCCAGAAATACGACCTCACCACTGAGAAGAGCAAGAGTTGCACCGAAGAACTGCGCGATAAGGCTGAGTTCCTACTCAACTGCAGCCGGAAGGAACTGGCCGGAAAGCGCCTCAGCGATGAAGAATACAGTCAGATTGAATCCATCGGATCTGCCTTCGAATACATCACGCTGCACCTCATCCAGCAGCCCAACCAGATTCTGGAGGGGTGGAATGACGTAGAGGGTGCCGACAAGAAAATCGCTCTGGTGGCTGATGTATATACGGCCAATGCATTCAACAACCCAAATCCGGCTGTAGTCTATGAGGCCGTCGGTCCTGCCCACGAGATTTACGTAGTCGTTGAGATTGAAGGTTACCTGTATCTCACCCGTGGCGCCGTCTTCTCCTACCGTGAATTCCATGAAGCCCTCGATGCTCCGCGCATGACCGACGAGGAATGGCAGGAGCAGTTGCAGACCAAGCCCAACAAGGGCATCCCCGAGTGGATGAAGGAAATCATCGTGCCGCTCAACGGAAAATCGCTCGACAACGAGAAGATTTTCTATAGTTCCGGTTGCTGATTAAATAATGCAGAGTGAAGTAGTTTTGGGCGGGCTTCGCCCTTGAAATTATATTTAAAATTAAATTTAGAATTATCCCAGAGGAATTTTAAACCTAATTTTAAATATAATTTCGAGCGAAGCGACCAGATAAACGTAGAGTGAAGAATATAATTACATATTATTGCATCCCGGCTGTTTTTGCGTTATTCCTATTCGCAGCCCAAATATCCGCCTCAAAAAGAGCGGCAGCCGATTCTTCACTCTTCACTCTTCACTCTTCACTTAAAGACACTCTTAACTCTTCACTTAACACCGACACCGTAGAGGTGCTCTTTACCGGCGACATCCTGCTCGACCGCGGGGTCAGAAAGCGTATTGAACATATCGGCATCGAGCGCCTTTTCTCGAAAGGCATCGATTCGCTGTTCCGTCAGTCTGACTACGTGGTGGGCAATCTGGAATGCCCTGCTACCAAGACCATCCAGCCGAACTTCAAGAAATTCGTATTCCGTGCTGAGCCGGAATGGCTCTCCACGCTCCGCGAGCATCATATCACTCATCTCAATCTGGCCAACAATCACAGCATCGACCAGGGACGTGCGGGACTGGTGGACACCTGGCAGAATATCCGCAAGGCCGGAATGACGCCCATAGGGGCGGGCAATAACTTGGAAGAAGCCATACAACCCTTGCTTATCTGCAATCATCCCCGTCCGGTATGGCTGTTTGCCTCTTTGCGACTGACGCTCGAAAACTATTCCTTCCTGCCCGACAAACCCTGTGTCAGCCAGGAAAGCGTCGATTCTCTTTGCCAGCGAATCCTCCGTCTGCGCCAATCTCAACCTGATGCCTACATCATCGTCAGCCTTCACTGGGGAGGAGAACACACCCTGAAACCCGTTCCCCAACAGCGCAAGGAAGCCCGCCAACTGATTGATGCCGGAGCCGACATTCTTATCTGCCATCATACCCATACCCTGCAGAGCATCGAGGACTACAACGGCCACCGCATCTACTACAGCATCGGCAACTTCATCTTCGACCAACAGAAACCCATTAACACCCGCGCCTGCATGGTCCGCCTGAAAATCACACGGGAATCCTCCCATGTTGAGACGATTCCCGTTGAAATCCGCAAATGCGTACCGTATCTTAAATGATAAAACTCTTTCCCTTTGGTGATTGCGTGTAATTCTTTGAAAAATATATCAGTTCGGGTATAAAGCAAATGATAATATAAAAAAATATACCCGTTTTGGTATATTATTAAAAAAAAAGTATAACTTTGTACCCGTTAAGGTATAATAGTTATGACTTTATCAGAGCATATTAAACAGAAACGCAAGAAAAACGGCCTTTCTCAAGTAGAGTTGGCTGAAAGGGCCGGAGTGGGATTAAGGTTTGTGAGGGATCTCGAACAAGGGAAACAGACATTGCGAATGGATAAGGTCAATGATGTGCTGGCCTTGTTTGGCGAACGTCTGGGACCTATTAAAACTGAAATCGTATGAAACAGGCCGGCATATATGTTAACGATAACTATTGTGGACTGCTCACGGAAGACGAGGAAGGTTTCCACTTTGCCTATGACGAGGAATATCTTGCGCGTCAGGATGCAGCCCCGGTAAGTCCCACAATGCCCTTAACTAAGCAGCAATACGACAAGGAAATGATGTTCCCGGTCTTCGACGGACTCATTCCGGAAGGATGGCTTTTGGATATTGCCTCCTCATCCTGGAAAATTGATCCACGAGATAGGATGTCGCTATTGATGACGTGTTGCAAAGACTGTATTGGAAATATTAGCGTTAAACCTTTGGAAAATGAGTAAGTGTCTATATTGCTATCAGGAATTGGATGAAGGACAGGTGGACTTCCATCCCAGTTGTGCCCGCAAGTTTTTTGGCAACGACACGCCTCCCATTCTTCCATATACACGCGACAACATGACGGAACTGGCCAAACAAGTGATTCGCACCAGCACGTCGGTCACAGGCGTACAGGCCAAGATGTCGCTTGACGTGAACCGTGGCAGTAAAAATGAACCTGCCAGATTTACCATCGTAGGACTTTGGGGTAAGTATATCTTCAAACCGCAAAGCGCTAAATACCCCAATCTTCCCGAATTGGAAGACCTCACGATGAAAATGGCTGAAATAGCGCATATCCGCACTGCCCGCCATACACTTATCCGACTGGCCGATGGTGAACTGGGGTATCTGACCCTCAGAATGGATCGTGGAAGGAAAGGCGAAAAAATATCCATGCTGGATATGTGCCAACTTACTAATCGCCTCACAGAACATAAATACTATGGCACCTATCAGCAGTTGGCTGAAACGATCAAAAAATACTCCTCGGCTCCGATGCTGGATGTTCAGCGGTTTTGGGAAATCGTTCTGTTCTCTTGGATGACAGGCAATTCAGATATGCACTGCAAGAATTTCTCCCTGATAGATTCTGGGAACGGCGAGTACGTATTGTCGCCAGCTTACGATTTGCTGGCAGTACTACTGGCCGACCCTCAAGACCCCGAAGAGATGGCTATGAGTTTTTCACTTGGCGGTAAGAAGAATGGATTCAACCGCAATACTTTCATGTCGGCATTCACCCAGAGCGGAATTCCTGCTACTGTTGCGGACAGAATGATAAACCGAATGGCTGGCTACCTCCCCGACTGGAAAAGACTCATCAGCCATTCATTCCTCTCGGAGAAGATGCAAATAGCCTATTGCTCTTTACTCGACAAAAGGAGAGAAGCTCTGGAAATCTTGTAGAACCCCTGATCGCGTGTCCAGGTTGAGACGATTCCCGTTGAAATCCGCAAATGTGTTCCGTATCTATTGGAGAATTGTGAATGAAGAATGGAAAATTATGTGAATATTTGGAGGATATAGAAATAAGTTGTATTTTTGCAAGCAGCAACAAGACCTGACGAAAATGAACCGTCCCTCGTTCATCCTTGGGATAGGTTGGGGACATATACGTACAGGTTGGGAACTTATATATATTGATGTTCGATGAAAAATAATTGGTTCATTATAATCAAGATAGCCTGTGTTATTCCAGTTATAGCAGATGGTCTATTCGTATGGCTGCAAATGCTATTTTCGTATACGCTGTCTCTACAAGATTATTTTTTTATATTTATCATACCATTCATATTTAGGAATACTGGTATCTTTTATTTCATGACAAATAAACTTCAGATATGGAATAAGCTGTCTTATATTTTGTATATATTGATAGTCCTCAATGCGGTTTTTATTGTTATTAATATTAAATCCACATTTATAGAAATTGACAATTTTGTTTACTATTTCAATCATTTCCAAAGTATTAATAACGCCTCAATAATATGTATTTTCATGCCATTTTGTATAAGACTTATTTGCTTCTTCTATTTTGTATATGATATTTTATTGACAGATTTAAACAAAAAACAGTACTCTGATCCCAGAAAATCTTAAATGAATTATAATGAACAGTTGACGAACTACTATCCGTTCGGTGCACCGTACTCCGATCCTGCGGCCGTAACGGGTTCCACCGTCCAGCCTTACAAGTATAACGGCAAGGAACTGGATCGAATGCATGGGTTGGACTGGTATGACTATGGCGCAAGGTTCTATGATGCGGCAACAGGGCGATGGCCGACAATGGATCCGTTGGCAGAGAAGAAACCAGAAATGAGTCCCAGATGAACGGGGGACGGTTCTGTGTTCATTTTTGAATTAGAAGATTTGGAGGTTATAGAAATAAGTTGTACTTTTGCAAGCAGGAACAAAAACTTAACGAATATGCCAAGGAGTACAAGAAAGAAAAGCAAAACGGGCTTCTATCATGTGATGCTCCGTGTGAACACAGAACCGTCCCCTGTTCACTCTGAATGAGTGACAATATTTAACACCAAAGATTTGTATGATTCTATGTTTTTATCTACTTTTGCAAACAGTTATAGACACATATAAATCGGAAAAACAATTAGCAATTATGAGAAATGTATTTGTATTACTTTTCCTTTGGCTTAGCATGACCATTCAAGCTCAAGAAATCAGTTCACAGGATTCTCTGAATATTCCTGTGATCTTGGTTGATGGGGTTGAGGTGCAAAGCTTGGATAGTATAAGTCAAGACGATGTAGTGGAAATAAAAGTCTTTAAGGATGAAGAAGTAAAAAAACTATTTTATCCTCGTGTTGGGGGAGTTGTATATATAACAACCAAGTCGAAGAGATTTCTTACACCTGTGATACAGAAATATAAGGAAAGTGTCGAAGCTAATAAAAAGAAAAGGAAGGAAGGTCAAATATATATAAGGTAACAGAGGCGTACACACATGTATTTATTTGTTTGCATTTCATAAAACCTGAAACATAAAATATGAAATGAATAAAAGAACCGTTATTCTAAAAGCCATATGAACTGGGGACGGTTCCCCGTTCACACAGAATTAAAAAACAAACTAGTGAGTTTCTATGAAAAAGATATTTTATATTGTTATTATTATTGTGTTGTCTATGGGTTGCGCTGCGGGACCGAGCAAACATGATCTTGATAAACTTCGTGATAGTTTAGACAACATGGTCCTTTGGGGGACTTTGCGTAATGATACGGCAATGCTTGAAAGGGCATTGAAACTTTCAGACTTCTTACTTAATATTGATACTACGAACATCGGTAAGAGGCATTGTTATCGTCATCGTTCCATAATATTCTCTTCTTTGGGGCACATGGATGAGGCTATGGCTAACGCTGAACATGCAGTTTGGACGCTTCAAGCAAACAATCCATTACGGCTTATCTTTCTGTCGGCAAAATACTTAAGGGAGCATAATGAAGACTCGGCTGCTTATTACATTGAAAAGACAATTGCTGTTTGTGACAGTTCATTGAATGAGGAGTACAACGAAGATATGGCTATTAATAAGATTAAAGCTATTTATCTGCGCGATGGAGAGAAGAATGCAAAGATCTATTTATTAGAACTATTAAGGACACATCCAAGCCCATTGTTAAAATCGTTAGACGAAGAATGGAATGAATGGGTTCGCATGAATAAAGAGGAATTAGGGCTGCTAAACATTGAGGTCAAATAGATCTTAGATCACAGGTAGATCACAGGGACTTTGACTCATTTTTATAAAGAATATTTGGTGGTAACAAGAATAAGGGAGCATACTTTTTACATAGGATTTTTTTGATTTAAGGGTGCAAGGGTGCGAAACCCCGATAAACACTGGCCTTGCACCCTGTTTTGGAGGGTGTCAGGGGTGTCATAAGGGTGTCAGGCTCCTTATTTCCACTCATCAGAAGCGTTGCTTCCAATTGGTAGAAGTAAAACATCATCTGCCGGCCTCCAAAACATCATCCGTTGGAGTACAAAGTAAATTAGTTTGTACCTCAAAACATCATCGGAAGCCTTGCAAAGTATCATCGGAAGCAAGACAAAGTAAATTAGTTTGTTAGGGTGGGCTTACACCCTTATGACACCCTTGACACCCTCCAAAACAGGGTGCAAGGCCAGTGTTTATCGGGGTTTCGCACCCTTACACCCTCAAACGGGAAAATTCTTATACATCAAACAAAATTCCCCGCACAAAGTGCAGGGAACACTATACCGTGAAGAGCTTCCCCTCGGGGAGGATTGGAGGGGGTCTCTTTCTTTAAAAACTCTGCAACCAGGCTTTCAGTTCCAGCAGCATTTCGATATGAAACTTAAAGGATGAGCGCATGCCCCATCCATGGCCTCCCGAAGGATAGACATGCAATGAAGCCGGAACGTCCTGCTTATAGCAAGCCTGATAGTAGCTCACGCCATTGGCGGGCAGCACGGCCTGATCGTCATCACTGAGGGCAATCCATGTCCTCGGTGTCATACGGCTTACATGCAGGTCGTTGGAATACTCTTTCTCATAGCGGGCCTTGGCATCTTCGCCCAGGAAATTATCGTGAGAGCCCTTATGCGTGATGTCGGGCATCATCGTGATTACAGGATAGAAAAGAATCTGGAAATTGGGGGCCTCTCCTTTCTTGGCATGCGTTGCAACGGTGGAAGCCAGATGGCCGCCAGCCGAAGAACCCATGATACCCACATCGTTCGGATTGATATTCCACTGTGCAGCATTGGCACGTACGAGTCGCAGGGCTTCTTCCGCATCAGAGATAGGCACTTCGCGCTTACCATGAGGCATGCGGTATTTCAGTACGATACCGGCGATACCAATTTGATTAAGCCATTCGGCTACCTGCTTGCCTTCATGATCCATCGCCAAATGAGAGTAGCCGCCTCCGGGGCAAATCACTACGGCACGCCGTGTGGCCTGTTTCTTATTAGGCAGATACACATAGACCTTAGCCGTATCATTAGGATCCGAGCTTTTTACTTTGGGCTTTCCCTGCCACAAATTCAGTTCAAAGGGTTTATCGGCCTGAGCCGTCAATGTTGTTGCCACCATGGCAATTAGGATTAATAAATGTCGCATAATTCAATGTTTTGGCTGCAAAGATAATAAAATAACAAGAAAAAATAGTACCTTTGCCAAAAGTTTATAAACTATTAGCATTATGAGAAAATTGATTCTAACGGCCACTGTGGCACTTGCCATGAGTGCTCAGGCCAAAGTGACGTTGCCTTATTGTCTGGGTGACAACATGATTCTTCAACAGAACACAGAGGCCCGACTTTGGGGTAAGACAACTGCCAAGGAAGTAAAGGTAACCACGTCTTGGAACAATGCTGTTTATACGGCCAAAGCTTCAAAAAAAGGCGATTTCATCGTGAAAGTGAAGACTCCGACCGCTTCATACAACAGCTATACCGTCACCTTTGACGATGGTGACCAACTGGTACTTCATGACGTTCTCATCGGTGAGGTATGGGTATGTGCCGGACAGTCGAACATGGAGATGCCCGTCAAAGGTTTCGGCAACTGTCCTGTAGAAGGATATAACGATGAGGTGGTCAATGCCAATCAATACCGTTATGTGCATTATGTAAAGATTCCTTCCGTGATGCGCGTTGAACCCCAGTGGAACTCTGAACCCACCCAATGGAATGCCGTTTCGTCCAAGACGGTGGGAGAAGCCTCTGCCACAGGATACTTCTTTGCTCAGGTCATCAACAAGGCGCTTGATGTTCCCGTAGGCCTCATCATGGCAAACAAAGGCGGCAGTCGCGTGGAAAGTTGGTTTACTAAAGAGAATCTCCAAAAATACACCAACGAGCCTACCGACTCAGCCGGTATCGTGGCTTTCAAGAAGGAATGGGACTACCACCGCGCCATGCTCTGGGGCAACGGCACTTTCAACCCCATCCTGAACTATACCGTGAAGGGTATCCTCTATTATCAGGGCTGTTCGAATGTGGGTGACCCCGGCGACCAGTATTCCGAGCGCATGAAAATTCTCGTGGACCAGTGGCGCAGCCAGTTCGGTCTGGGTGAGATTCCTTTCTATTTCGTGGAGATTGCTCCCTATCACTATGACAATGTGAATGCCGACAACGGAGCACGTCTGCGCGAACAGCAATATAAGGCTTCACTGATAATTCCCAATAGCGGACTGGTCTGCACCAACGACCTCGTCTATCCTTACGAGACCACCCAGATTCACCCTGCCCAGAAGAAACCTGTGGGGCAGCGCCTGGCCTATCTTGCCCTGAACAAGACTTACGGCATGGAGACCGTGGGATGCCTGAGTCCTTCTTATAAGGATATGAAAGTGACAGGCGACCTCGTGGACATCCACTTGAAAAATGACCTCGGTGCCATCAGTCGCTTTGAAGATATCCAAGGCTTTGAAATAGCCGGAGAGGACCGTGTGTTCCATCCTGCCAAGGCCGTTCATTTCTGGCAGCCGGGCGGCGGATATTGGGATGAGACTATCCGCCTCTCTTCGCCTGAGGTGAAGAAACCCGTGGCCATCCGCTATTGCTTCAAGAACTTCCAGATTGGCAATCTGAAGAATGCAGCCGGTCTTCCCCTCTTCCCCTTCCGCACAGATAACTGGTGATTGGGTTATTTTCACCATCAACCAATATGCATTGTTTAGATAAATTCAAGTATTGTCCTGCCTGTGGCTCTCAAAATTTCGCCATTTCATCGGAGAAAAGTCGCCGATGCGAGGATTGCGGATTTGAGTTTTTTCTCAATCCCAGTGCAGCTGTTGCGGCTTTTATCCTCAATGAGCAGCAGGAACTCTTGGTGGTAAGGCGGGCCAAGGAACCTGGCAAGGGTACACTTGACCTCCCAGGAGGCTTTACCGATATCGGTGAAACCGCCGAGGAAGCCGTCATCCGCGAAGTGATGGAAGAGACCGGACTTCCCGTTGAAAGGACCGTCTTTCTCTTCTCTCTCCCCAACACTTACGTGTACAGTCAGTTTCCCATCCCGACCATGGATTTGTTTTTCAAGTGTACCGTAAACGGCTACACTAAGGCTGTGCCTGCCGACGATGCCGCCGAAGTGATGTGGATTCCCGTATCCGACTTGAATCCAGCCCTTTTCGGACTGAAGAGCATCAGTCAGGCCATCGGCAGTTTTAAGGCTTCCTTCAAACCTTGAAACCGCGTTGAAAGGTTAAAAAATGAAAAAATCGCATATATAATAAGGTGTATGCGATTTTTTTATTCTACATTTGCAGCCCGAAATCAAATTCAATACATAGATATGCAACAAAACTTAGTGATAGTTGAGAGCCCCGCAAAGGCCAAAACCATTGAGAAGTTCTTAGGAAAAGACTTCAAGGTGATGTCGTCATACGGACACATCCGCGACTTGAAGAAGAAGGAAATCAGTATCGACATGGATACGCTGGAACCCGATTATGAGATTCCTGAAGAAAAGAAGAAACTGGTAAGTGAACTGAAGTCGAACGCAAAGAAGGCAGAGAAGATCTGGCTCGCTTCCGATGAAGACCGTGAGGGAGAAGCTATTTCCTGGCATCTGTGCGAGGTGCTGGGACTGGACGAAAAGAATACGAACCGCATTGTCTTCCACGAAATAACCCAACCAGCCATCCTAAAGGCCATCAAGGAACCCCGTCATCTGGATATGAACCTGGTGAATGCCCAGCAGGCCCGCCGTGTATTGGACCGTCTGGTAGGTTTTAAACTCTCGCCTGTGCTTTGGCGTAAGGTTAAGCCCGCCCTTTCGGCAGGTCGCGTGCAGAGTGTGGCCGTCCGTCTTATTGTGGAACGTGAGCGTGAGATTCAAAACTTCAAGAGCGAGGCTTACTATCGCGTGAGTGCCCTTTTCGGTCTAACCAATGCCGACGGTTCGCAGAGCGAGGTAAAGGCCGAGTTGGATACCCGTTTCAAAACCCACGAAGAGGTAGAGCAGTTCCTGGAACAGTGCAAGACGGCTGAGTTCTGTGTCACTGACATCCAGAAGAAGCCTTTGAAGCGTATGCCGGCCCCTCCCTTCACCACATCCACCCTGCAGCAGGAAGCAGCCCGCAAATTGGGCTTCACGGTGAGTCAGACCATGATGGTGGCACAGCATCTCTATGAACACGGATTGATTACCTATATGCGTACCGACTCGGTAAACCTGTCGAGTCTTTGCATCAACACCAGCAAGCAGGAGATTATCAAGCTCTGGGGTGAGGAATACAGCAAGGTCCGCAAGTATCACACTTCCTCCAAGGGTGCGCAGGAGGCTCATGAAGCCATCCGTCCCACCTACATGGAGAATCTCGAGATTCAGGGCACGGCTCAGGAAAAGAAGCTCTACGAACTGATCTGGAAGCGCACCGCTGCCTGTCAGATGGCTGATGCCCAGATAGAGAAGACCACGGTGACCATTGAGATAAAAGACAATGGAAAAGCCATGAAATCCAGTTTCATCGCCAACGGTGAGGTTGTAAAGTTCGACGGTTTCCTCAAGGTTTACCGTGAGAGTATTGAGGAGAATGAGAACGAAAACGAAGACGACAGCGACAGCCGCATCCTTCCCGACATGAAGAAGGGTGACATACTGCAGCGTCGGGAAATAATCGCCACAGAGCGTTTCACACAAGGTCCTCTTCGCTATACGGAAGCATCTTTGGTGCACAAGCTGGAAGAACTCGGTATCGGCCGTCCTTCCACCTATGCCCCGACCATCTCCACCATCCAACAGCGCGAATATGTGCAGAAGGGTGACAAGAAAGGTGAAGAGCGTGTCTATACCATCGATACGCTGAAAGGTATCAAGGTCAGCCAGAAGACACGGAAGGAATTGGTGGGTTCCGACAAGGGCAAGTTGTTGCCTACGGATATCGGAACCGTGGTGAACGACTTCCTGATGAAATACTTCCCCGCCATCATGGATTACAACTTCACGGCTAAAGTGGAGCAGGAGTTCGATGAAATTGCCGAAGGCAAGGAGGCATGGACGAAGATGCTGAAGGATTTCTACAAGCGTTTCGAGCCGACGGTAGAGAAAACGATGAACGCGCGTGAAGAGCATAAGGCCGGTGAACGCCAGTTGGGTAAAGAGCCCAAGACCGGCAAACCCGTTTTCGTGAAGATAGGCCGTTTCGGACCTGTGGTGCAGATCGGTACTGCAGAAGATCAGGAAAAGCCCCGATTTGCCCAGTTGCCCAAAGACAAGGGATTGAATACCATCACGCTGGAAGAAGCCCTCGAACTGTTCAAACTGCCTCGCACCCTTGGTGAATACAACGGCAGTGATGTGATCATCGGCGCCGGCCGTTTCGGTCCTTACGTGCTTCACAACAAGAAATACGTCAGTCTGCCCAAAGATGAAGACCCGATGTCCATTACGCTGGAGACAGCCATCGGACTCATTCAGGAAAAGGCCCAGCAGGAGCAGCAGAGTCATCTGAAGGTCTTCGCCGAAGATCCCAAGCTCGAAGTGAAGTCAGGTCGTTACGGCCCCTATCTGGCCTATGATGGGAAAAACTACCGACTGCCAAAGGCCATGCACGCAAAGGCTACCGAACTGACACTTGCAGAGTGTATGGATGTCATCAACAAGGCAAAGAAATAGTTTTCCAACGCAGGTTAATCGCTGAAGACTATGACAAGGATCATCATCGTCGGGTATATGGGATCGGGAAAGACCACGGTGGGCAAGGCGCTCTCCAAGGACATGGGAATCCCGTTCTACGACCTCGACTGGTACATAGAAAGCCGTATGCGCAAGACGGTAGCCCAGATTTTTGCCGAACGCGGCGAAGAAGGCTTCCGCAAGATTGAATACAATATGCTCCACGAAGTGGCTGAGTTTGAGAATGTCATCATCAGCTGCGGTGGCGGAACGCCTTGTTTCTTCGACAACATGGACTATATGAACGGACAGGGTGAGACGGTTTATCTGAAGGCCTCGCCGGAAGTGCTCTATGGGCATCTGAAGATGGGCAAGACAGAACGTCCCCTGCTGAAGAACAAGACGCCAGAGGAGATGCAGGTTTTCATTGCCGAACAGTTGGAGAAGCGTGAGCCCTTCTATTCAAAAGCCAAGCACACACTCGACGTGAACCTGCTGGAAAACTACGAGAAAATCAAAATCAGCGTGGCCAAAATGCGCGCGCTGCTTAACCTGTAAATATCTATTGCTGTCTCTATAGCAACCATAAAAACCTATAGCAACTACAATGAAAAAATGGACGATTGAGGATTCCAAGGAACTGTACAACATCAACGGATGGGGTACTTCCTATTTCGGAATCAATGAAGAAGGAAACGTGTTTGTGACCCCCTGCAAGAACGAGGTGCAAATCGACCTCCGGGAAGTGATGGACGAACTGTCGCTGCGCGATGTACAGTCGCCTGTCTTGCTGCGATTCCCCGACATCCTCGACAACCGCATCGAGAAGACGTGGAGCTGCTTCAAGAAAGCCTCGAAGGAATACGACTACAAGGGCGAGAACTATGTGGTCTATCCCATCAAGGTGAATCAGATGCAGCCTGTGGTAGAGGAGATTATCTCTCACGGACGGAAGTTCAACCTGGGACTGGAAGCCGGTTCCAAGCCCGAGCTTCATGCCGTGATTGCCATGCAGTGCCAGAGCGACTCTATCATAATCTGTAACGGCTATAAGGACCAGAGCTACATCGAACTGGCCCTGCTGGCACAGAAGATGGGAAAGCAGATCTTCATCGTTGTGGAGAAGATGAACGAACTGGAACTCATCGCCAAGGTTGCCAAGAAACTCAACGTCCGTCCTAATATCGGCATCCGTATCAAGCTGGCCAGCAGCGGCAGCGGAAAATGGGAGGAAAGCGGCGGCGACGCTTCGAAATTCGGTCTGACCAGTGCCCAGTTGCTGGAAGCATTGGAGATGCTCGACAAGAAGAACATGCGCGACTGCCTGCGACTCATCCATTTCCACATCGGTTCGCAGATTACGAAGATTCGCCGCATCCAGACGGCTCTCCGCGAGGCTTCGCAGTTCTATATCCAGCTGCATAAGATGGGATATAACGTGGACTTCGTGGACTGCGGAGGTGGACTCGGTGTCGACTACGACGGAACGCGCTCACCATCGAGCGAGAGCTCGGTCAACTATTCCATCCAGGAATACGTCAACGACTGTATCTATACCTTCGTGGAGGCCGCCAACAAGAACGACCTTCCCCATCCCAATATCATCACCGAAAGCGGCCGTTCGCTGGCTGCCCACCATTCGGTGCTGGTCATCGATGTGCTGGAAACAGCCTCATTGCCCGAGATGCCTGAGGAATTCGAGCCCGATGAGAACTCTCACCAGCTGGTAAAAGACCTCTACGAAATCTGGGATAACCTCTCGCCCCGCAATGTGCTTGAAGACTGGCACGATGCCGAGCAGATCAGGGAAGAGGTACTCGACTTGTTCGCACACGGAATCGTGGACCTGAAGACACGTGCAGAGATTGAAGCCATGTACTGGAGCGTTTGTCATGAAATCAATGCGCTGGCCAAGAACCTGAAGCATATCCCTGAGGAACTGATGAATATCGACAAACTGCTGGCCGACAAGTATTTCTGCAACTTCTCGCTGTTCCAGAGTCTGAGTGACTCGTGGGCCATCGACCAGCTCTTCCCCATACTTCCTCTTCAGCGTCTGAACGAACGCCCCACGCGCAACGCCACCTTGCAGGATATTACCTGTGACTCCGACGGAAAGATAGCGAACTTCGTCACCAACCGTCACAACTCCCACTCGCTGCCCGTTCATGCCCTGAAAAAGAACGAGCCTTATTATCTGGGCGTCTTCCTCGTGGGAGCCTATCAGGAGATTCTCGGCGACATGCATAACCTGTTCGGCGATACCACAGCGGTACATATCTCCGTCAAGGATGGCGGTTATCATATCGACCAGATTATCGACGGTGAGACCGTGGCAGAAGTGCTGGAATATGTGCAGTACGCACCGAAGAAACTGGTACGCCAGTTGGAAATCTGGGTAGCCAAGAGTGTCAAGCAAGGCAAGATCTCCCTGGAAGAAGGCAAGGAATTCCTCAGCAACTACCGCTCAGGTCTTTACGGATACACCTATCTTGAATAAAACATATGAAAGAGAAACTAACCGTCGTCAAAGTAGGCGGTGCCATCGTTGAAGACGAGGCACAACTCAACCAATTGCTCAAGGACTTCTCAGCCATATCCGGCAAGAAAGTGCTGGTGCATGGCGGTGGACGGCGTGCTACACAAGTAGCCAAACAGCTCGGCATTGAGACGCAGATGGTCAATGGCCGCCGCATCACCGATGCCCAGATGCTTCAGGTGGTCACGATGGTCTATGGCGGACTGGTGAACAAGAACCTTGTAGCCCGTCTGCAGGCCAACGGCGTGAATGCACTCGGTCTTACAGGTGCCGATGCCAACGTCATCCAAGCCCACAAGCGTCCCGTCAAAGACGGCATTGACTACGGCTATGTGGGAGATGTGGACAAAGCCTCCGGTGATACCCTTCGCCATCTCATCGAAGCCGGTATCACCCCCGTAATGGCTCCCCTGACGCACGATATGAAAGGCAACATCCTCAATACGAACGCCGACACCATTGCCTCAGAGACAGCCAAGGCACTGGCTCCGTTCTATGACGTCACCCTCATCTTCTCTTTTGAGAAGAAAGGTGTCCTCAGCAATCCCGATGATGACGACAGCGTCATTCCCACCATTACCCGAGATGACTTCCAACGTCTGAAGGCCGACGGAACCGTAGCCGGGGGCATGCTGCCCAAGCTGGAAAACGCCTTTAATGCCATTGCAGCAGGCGTCAAGGCCGTCAATATCACCCTTGCCACTGCCATCGACGGAAAGCATGGTACGTTTATAGTGGAATAAAAAAATCAAAGAATTTTGTAACTTTAGATAAACCCAATCGTCATTAATTTAGAGTGCAGATGAAAAAAAACAGTTTCGCGGCCGATATTCTGCCGATGAAAAACCTGCTCTACCGTCTGGCGCTTCGCATCACGATGAACCGTGAAGAGGCGGAAGATATTGTGCAGGATACGCTGATTAAAGTCTGGAACAAGCGTGACGACTGGGACAACATCGAGAGCATAGAGGCTTTTAGTATGACAGTCTGTCGAAACTTGGCACTCGACAGGATGAAACGGGCTGAGCACCTGAACACATCGCTCGAACAAGAGAACATCGACAGTGCAGACCGCTCACGGTCACCACTGGAACTCATGGAACAGCGAGACAGAGTGGAAACCGTCAGACGACTGGTCAACAGCCTCCCGGAAAAGCAACGCAGCTGTATGCAGCTCCGTGATTTCGAAGGGAAGAGCTACCGCGACATCGCCACCATCCTGGGCATTACGGAAGAACAGGTCAAAGTGAATATCTTCCGTGCACGCCAGACCATCAAACAAAAGTATCAAGAAACCGAAAATTATGGATTATAAGTACATCGAACAATTGTTGGAGCGCTATTGGAACTGCGAGACCTCCCTTGAAGAAGAGGAGATTCTCCGCACGTTCTTTTCTCAGAAAGAAGTGCCCGCTGAGCTCCGCCGCTATGCCAGCCTGTTTGCCTATGAACATCAGGAGGTACGCGACGACGTGCTGAACGATGACTTTGATGCCAGGATGATGGAAAAGATCGGTAAGGCACCTCAGAAAGCCCGCACCATCAGTCTCACCCAGCACCTCATGCCTCTTTTCAAGGCAGCAGCCGTGGTGGCCATCTTCCTTACATTGGGCAATGCTGCACAACGCGCCTTTGAGGCACCGGCCAACGATCTCGATATGGCCGTCATCGAGCAGCCTGCCACCATTGAGGGCAAATCGGTAGCTATGGGCGACACGCTGAAGGTTGATACCCTGCAGAAAGCCCAGCAGCCCGAGCCTGTCATTATCAAGTAGATTTTTTCTATGCTTTCTCTATAAATCATTTAGTAAAACAATTAAACGAAACTGTGAAGTTTCAATTCTCTCAAATTTTTCATAACATACTAACGTAAGACGAGAGGGGCACTATCCGCGGATAGTGCCCCTCGCTATTGTTTATGGCCGTTTCATCAGCGGGCCCTTTTCATGCGGAGATAGAGTTGGTAGAGCGATGGCAACAGTATGAGTAGCGAGAAGCCCACGGCTTTCAAAGCCCCTGCTTCGCTGCCGAAAAGATCGGCCAGCGACATATCCTCCACCTGAGGATAAAGACGCATCATGATATAGGAAACCGTATTGTTTATCACATGGAACAGCACACCGGGAATGATACTCCCCGTACGCCAGTACATCCATCCCAACAGCAGTCCCACCACAAAGGCATGCGGCATCTGGGCTGGATTCAAGTGAATCAGCGCAAAAAACAAGGCCGAGATGGCTATCGCTGTCCAAGGTTTGGAGAATTTTTCGAGCAACGACCTCAGAATGGCACCCCGGAAAACCACCTCCTCTGAAAGCGGTGCTATAATGCCCAACGCCAGATACCCTCCAGGCGTATTGACAAGTCCTTTGAAACTGTCGTCGAGGAAATTTGGCAGTTCCGGCATCTTCTCCTGAAGCCAAATCGACGGGAGAATGATTCCCAAAGCCGCCATAAAGGTCCAGAACAGTACCGTCCAGGGACGCGACTTGATGTAATCACCACTCACCGGTGCCCAACGCCGCCATATGAATAATGCTATAGTGATGATTCCGAAAAGGATAGACGTGGTGACAAGAAGCGCTCCCTCATGCTGAGTTATGGAGCCCGCTACCAGATACCACACCCCCATCACACAATAAGTAACAATCACCTGAATGGCTATAAAGAACACCAAATACTCTATCGCTTTTTTCATATTTCCTGAATTTCAAGTTTTAGCTTTCATCACTTCTTGCTTATCATTTCCCTAACCCTTTCGGCATCCTTGCGCAACTGGCTGGCTAAGTCTTCAGCACTCTTGAACTTCCGCTCTCCACGCAGCCGATGCTCAAAGGCCACCAGCAGTTCCTTGCCGTAGATATCCCCTTCAAAGTCCAGGATATGCACCTCAAGCGTCTGGTTGTTCTCACCGAAAGTAGGCCTTGTGCCGATGTTCATCATCGCAGGCATCATGGTGACCGTATCTTTCATACGGGCATCCACGGCATAAGCTCCTGAGGCAGGAATCAGTTTCTCGGCAGGAACCTCGATATTTGCCGTAGGGAATCCCAGCTTGCGCCCTTCCTGAACACCGGGCATCACTTTGCCGGAAAGGAAATAGGGATAGCCCAGACAACGGGCAGCCATCGCCACCTCACCCTCAAGCAGGAAAGAACGGATGACCGACGAAGACACATTCACGCCTTCCAATTCGAAAGCCGTATTCCTGATTACTTCGATACCCAGTTCTCGGCCATAGCGCACATAGTCCTCAAAGCCCTCCTTGCGATTGTGCCCGAAACGATGGTCATAGCCGATATACAGTTTTTTCACGTTGAGCAATCCACTCAGCACACGCTCCATAAACTCGCGGGCTGTCAACTGAGCCATCTGCCTGTCAAACTGCAGCACAGCGCAATTATCCACCCCCGTCCTCGAAAGCAGCTGCCGTTTCTCTTCGAAAGTCGTCAGCAGCTTAGGCTGGTAGTCGGCCTGCAGAACCTGGCGTGGATGCTTCTCGAAGGTGATGACCGTTGACTCCAGCCCCTCGCGTTCAGCATCCTCCTTCAGCCGTTCAATGAGGAAGCGATGTCCTCGGTGAACGCCGTCAAAGAAACCGATGGTAGCCACACACGGTTTCATCGCACGTATCTCCTTACCAGGGTAGATTATCAACATAGTCCAATGATTTAGCGTGAATCGTCTGTATGCCCAGAGCCGCAGCCGCCTCACAGTTGCGTTTCGAGTCGTCAATGAAGAGCGTCTCTTCGCCCTTCATCCCGCCCTCCTGAAGCATCTGAAGGAAAATCTCCTTGTCAGGCTTCACCTGATGCATCTCATAAGAAAGGAAAATCTTTTCAAAATAGTCCTCCGGTTGCCACCAGCGACGGGCATACTCCCAATGTATCTCGTTGGTATTGCTCAACAGGAAGAGCCGGCAGCGGTCTTTCAACTCCTCCAGCCTTTTCAGTCTGTTTTCAGGAATTCCCGACAGCAGCACATTCCAGGCATGGCAGAGAGCCTCATCGCTTCCCTCATAGGCAGGATCCTGTTCACGGGCCTCAAGGCAAAACTGAGCCGTATCAATCTGTCCCAGTTCCAGTCTCAGGAACATATCCTCCACACGGCAGAATTCCACGTATTTAGCCACCTCCAAGGCCCCTATACGATTAAACTCATCGATGCTGCTTTGCCCGTCGAGATCAATCAGGATACCTCCCCAATCAAGAACGATATTTCGAATCATGGGGGCAAAGATACGATTAAGTGAGCGAAAAACCAAATTTATTTGAGTTTTTCCGAACGTGAGTATCTTCGACCGAAGGTCAAAGTTAGTACAGCAGCCTAACTTCATGACTCGAAAAGACATAAAGGTACGAATAAGTGAGAACAAAAGCAAATAAAACTTGTTTAAATTTGTTTTGTCGAATGCAAGTACCTTCGGCGAAGCCAAAGTACAAAAAACAGAAGAAATCGACACCATTCGCACGATTTTCGATTGAAAATTTGGAAAATTGCCCAAAACCCCTTAACTTTGCAGCCGCAAACCGAAAGGTTGCCGGACTTGTAGCTCAGTTGGTTAGAGCAACAGACTCATAATCTGGAGGTCCCAGGTTCAAGCCCTGGCTGGTCCACGCTGAAAATCAGAGAGTTACGACAAATTCGTAACTCTTTTTTCTTTTCTTT
>Ga0256407_10001578_pt1 | contig 46994 bp, 38 predicted proteins | sample RumenRJG_04DNA_FD_193489 | JGI IMG/M metagenome (GOLD analysis project Ga0256407, IMG submission 193489) | Bovine rumen microbial communities from Lethbridge, Alberta, Canada - RJG_04 | ecosystem: Host-associated > Mammals > Digestive system > Stomach > Rumen | place: Canada: Alberta...
CGGTTTACATGATACGAATTGCTTCATTGCCTTCGGCAATTCTCGCAATTCGAAACATTCGCAATCCGCGATTCTCTTCGTTCATCGCTACTTGCTCATGTTTCGCGGGCACCAAGGTCAAAACCTTACGCTGTGCCTGCACAGCTCAAGTTCCCTTTTACCTTCGGTTTACATGATACGAATTGCTTCATTGCCTTCGGCAATTCTCGCAATTCGAAACATTCGCAATCCGCGATTCTCTTCGTTCATCGCTACTTGCTCATGTTTCGCGGGCACCAAGGTCAAAACCTTCGTTATGCAAGCATAACTCGGTTTTGGACTTTGGTACCCTAGTATCATTATACTTCATTTCATGTCCAAAACATAACTCTAAAGTTTTCCCGAAATATGCCGATATAAATATCAGGTATAGTAAATTTACAGGTTTGAACCTGATCTTGAACTCACCAATTATTATCCAAGGAGGAAATGAAGCATGTCAGAAACATCAAAGTCTTATCTCACAGATGAAGAACGTACTGCATTATCCAACGCAAGCGGAGCGGAGCTTACTTTACTTCTTTATAACCAGATGATAAAGCTTGCCGGCCTCGAAAAAGACTATATCGCAGCTAAGGATAACGAAAATGCGAAAAACTGCTCCGATCAGATAGTTAAGCTTTTGGACTATTTCATATCTTCACTGGATAATCAATATGATACAGCCAAGGATTTCGAGCGTATGTATGTCTATCTCAAAGGAAGAGCTATTGAGGCAGAGTCAATGATCATAGGAAATGATTCATTCGGTGCTTCCTCCATACTTAATGAGATGATCAGACATATTACTTCCATCCGCGATACCTGGAGCAAGGTAATGGCTGCTTCAGCATAACTCGACTATTACTCCTTTTTCTCTTTTTTCTTTTTAAAAAGCTGCCGTGGTTACGGCAGCTTTTTATTAACACAATAATGCCCGTTTCGGGATTTCCCGAGGCGGGCATTTGAGAAAAAAAGGCTTCCGAGATTACTCCAGGAAGCCTTGGTATTACTATTTGGGTTGGGCTGTTCGCTACTAATTACTCGATAACTGTAGCTACACGTCCTGATCCTACAGTGTGACCACCCTCACGGATAGCGAATGTAAGACCCTGCTCCATAGCGATAGGATGGATGAGCTCGATTGTCATCTCGATGTTATCGCCAGGCATGCACATCTCTGTTCCCTCAGGAAGGTTGCAAACACCTGTAACGTCTGTTGTTCTGAAGTAGAACTGAGGACGATAGTTGTTGAAGAAAGGAGTATGACGTCCACCTTCGTCCTTAGTAAGAACGTAAACCTGAGCGGTGAACTTCTTGTGGCACTTTACGCTGCCGGGCTTAGCAAGAACCTGTCCTCTCTCGATATCCTTTCTGTCGATACCACGAAGGAGAGCACCGATGTTATCACCGGCTTCAGCCTGATCAAGGAGCTTGTGGAACATCTCGATACCTGTAACAACAGTCTTCTGAACGTCCTCACGTACACCGATGATTTCAACTTCTTCGTTAAGGTTAAGAGTACCTCTCTCAACACGACCTGTAGCAACAGTACCACGACCGGAGATTGTGAATACGTCCTCGACAGGCATAAGGAAAGGCTTATCTGTATCACGCTGAGGATCAGGAATAGCTGTATCAACAGTATTCATGAGCTCCATGATTCTGTCACCCCAGTTTCCGCCAAGCTCAGTACCATCAGCAAGCTTTGCAGGAGCTGAAGGATCCTGAAGTGCCTGGAAAGCAGATCCCTTTACGATAGGGCAATCGTTGAAATCGTACTCAGCAAGCTGATCCTTGATTTCCTCTTCAACGAGCTCAAGAAGCTCAGGATCGTCAACCATATCACACTTGTTAAGGAATACAACGATGTAAGGAACACCAACCTGTCTTGAAAGAAGGATGTGCTCTTTTGTCTGAGCCATAACACCATCAGTAGCAGCAACAACGAGGATAGCACCATCCATCTGTGCAGCACCTGTGATCATGTTCTTAACGTAGTCAGCGTGGCCCGGGCAGTCAACGTGAGCATAGTGTCTCTTCTCTGTCTGGTACTCAACGTGAGCTGTAGAGATTGTGATTCCTCTTTCTCTCTCTTCGGGAGCCTTATCGATCTGATCAAAAGCCTCAGCCTTGTTTCCGGCAACTCTCTCAGAAAGAACCTTTGTGATTGCTGCTGTAAGAGTTGTCTTACCGTGGTCAACGTGACCGATTGTACCGATGTTGCAGTGCGGCTTTGATCTGTCAAATTTCTCTTTTGCCATTTTAAATTTCCTCCTTTAAAGTGGACATTTAACGGGGTCAATCCCCTATTTGTTTTAGAATCAACGCTGTGTTCCATTATATTAAAAACACAGCGTTATTTCAAGTTGATTTTTGCGACAATAATTACTTAGCCTGGGCTGATAAAACCTTCTCCTGAACGTTCTTGGGAACCTGTTCATATTTCTCGAAGAACATTGAGTAGTTTCCTCTACCCTGTGTCTTTGAACGAAGATCTGTAGCGTATCCGAACATTTCTGCCAGGGGAACGAATCCCTTAACCATCTTACCGCCACCGATATCTTCCATGCTCTCGACACGTCCGCGTCTTGAGTTCATATCGCCGATTACATCACCCATGTACTCCTCGGGCATTGTAACTTCGACTCTCATGATGGGCTCAAGCAGAACGGCTCCACCCTTTTCCATAGCTTCCTTGAAAGCCATAGATCCGGCAATGTGGAATGCCATCTCGGAGGAATCGACCTCGTGGTAAGAACCATCGTATACATTTGCATGTACACCGAGAACGGGGAATCCGCCGAGTATACCGCACTTTGTAGCCTCTTCGATACCTTCACCGACTGCAGGGATGTATTCCTTGGGAATAGCACCGCCGACAACGGTTGACTCAAAGAGAAGTGTGGGAGGCTCATTGATAAGGACATTAGCCTTAGGATCAACTTCGAATTTCTCAACGTTGGTATCCACAGGCTCGAAGATAACCTTACAGTGACCGTACTGACCACGTCCACCGGACTGCTTAGCATACTTCTTATCGATATCAACTCTCTTAGTGAATGTTTCCTTGTAAGCAACCTGAGGAGCGCCGACATTAGCTTCAACGTTGAACTCACGAAGAAGTCTGTCAACGATGATCTCCAGATGGAGCTCACCCATACCGGCGATGATGGTCTGACCTGTCTCTTCATCGGTATGTGCACGGAATGTAGGATCTTCTTCAGCAAGCTTTGCAAGAGCTTCGCCAAGCTTACCCTGACCGGCTTTGGTCTTGGGCTCGATAGCGAGCTGGATAACGGGTTCAGGGAACTCCATAGACTCAAGGATGATAGGATGCTGCTCGTCACAGATCGTATCACCTGTTGCAGTTACCTTGAAACCTACTGCTGCTGCGATATCACCTGAAAATACCTCATCGATCTCGGAACGCTTGTTAGCATGCATCTGAAGGATACGGCCAACACGTTCTTTCTTCTGCTTGGATGAGTTATATACATATGAACCTGCTTTTAATGTTCCGGAGTATACACGGAAGAAAGCAAGCTTTCCAACGAAGGGATCGGAAATGATCTTGAATGCAAGACCTGCGAAAGGTGCATCGTCAGATGAAGGAGTAGACATAGGATTTCCATCCATATCTGTTCCCTCAGCATCAGGTACATCTGTAGGTGCAGGCATGAAATCTACTACTGCATCAAGAAGCTTCTGAATACCCTTGTTGAAGTGAGCGGATCCGCAAAGTACGGGTACGCCTTCGTTAGAGATAGTTCCCTTACGAAGTGCAGCCTTCATCTCGGCGATAGTAGGTTCTGTACCCTCAAGGTACTTCTCCATAAGCTCTTCGTCGAAATCGCAAACCTGCTCAACAAGCTTTGTATGCCATTCCTCAGCCTCATCCTTCATGTCATCGGGGATGTCTGTGATGGAAATGTCTTCGCCCTTGTTGTCGTTGAAGATATAAGCCTTCATCTCGAACAAGTCTACAAAGCCCTTAAAATTATCTTCCTTACCGATAGGAAGCTCGATAACAACAGCGTTCTTTCCAAGCTTTGTTCCGATCTCCTTAACGGTGTTCATGAAGTTCGCACCCATGATATCCATCTTGTTGACGAATGCCATACGAGGAACCTTGTAGGTGTCAGCCTGACGCCATACATTTTCGGACTGCGGCTCAACACCGCCCTTAGCATCAAATACACCGACAGCGCCGTCGAGTACACGGAGTGATCTTTCTACCTCAACGGTGAAGTCAACGTGTCCCGGGGTATCGATGATGTTGATACGATGCTCAAGTGCATTAGGATCCTTCTTGTTGTTCTCCTGATGCGTCCAATGACAGGTGGTCGCGGCAGATGTGATAGTGATACCACGCTCCTGTTCCTGCTCCATGTAGTCCATGGTTGCAGTACCTTCGTAGGTCTCACCGATCTTATAATTGACACCGGTGTAATAAAGAATACGCTCGGTCAATGTCGTCTTACCGGCATCGATATGAGCCATGATACCGATATTTCTGGTACGCTCAAGAGGATATTCTCTCTGTGCCATAGTCGCTCCCTCCTTTCTTAGAATCTGTAATGAGCAAACGCCTTATTAGCTTCAGCCATTCTGTGCATTTCTTCCTTACGCTTTACAGCTGCGCCTGTTCCGTTTGCTGCGTCCATGATCTCTGCTGCAAGCTTCTCTACCATGGTCTTCTCAGAACGCTTTCTTGAGAACTCTGTGAGCCATCTGAGGCCTAAAGCCTGACGTCTCTCAGGGCGTACTTCGATAGGAACCTGGTATGTTGCTCCGCCGATACGACGAGCCTTAACTTCCAGCTGCGGCATTACATTGTTCATTGCGTCACCGAAAACTTCGAGTGCCGGCTTGCCGCTCTTCTCTTCTACTTTGGCAAATGCGCCATATACAATCTTCTGTGCTACACCTTTCTTACCATCGAGCATGATCGTGTTGATAAGCCTGGTGACCACCTTGTCATTGTATAAAGGATCAGCCAAAACATCTCTTTTCTGAATATGTCCTTTACGTGGCACGGTTCTTCCCTCCTTAATCACTGGGTTGTGCTTTTGATTAATTCATCGGTACTCACACTTTCAACTAATGTGTACGTGCTGTTTATACTTGATAGAGCAGACCCTGCTGCATTATGCTGCCGCAGGATCTTCTGAATCAGAACTCCAACACTTAAAATTAGTCACAGTGGTACTGAGGCTTACTTCTTCGGTCTCTTGGCACCGTACTTGGAACGGGCCTGCTTTCTGTCTGCAACACCTGCGGTATCAAGTGTTCCGCGGATGATGTGGTAACGTGTACCGGGAAGGTCCTTTACTCTTCCACCTCTTACAAGAACAACGCTGTGCTCCTGAAGATTGTGGCCCTCACCGGGGATATAACTCGTTACTTCGATACCGTTTGAAAGACGAACTCTGGCGATCTTTCTGAGCGCTGAGTTAGGCTTCTTAGGGGTAGCAGTCTTAACTGCAGTGCAGACACCACGCTTCTGCGGTGAGCTGGTATCAATGCTCTTCTTGTGAAGAGAGTTGAAACCTGTGAGCAGCGCAGGAGCTGTAGACTTCTTAACAGAGGTCTGACGTCCCTTTCTTACTAACTGGTTAAATGTAGGCATTCTGATTCATCTCCTTTCTGACTTAACGTATACTCCGCCGCAAGGGCAGACTTCTCCCCTTTTTAGGCGTGCTTGAATATTATACTTTCAGGGAATATCGGATGTCAAGATTTTTTTAGAGATATTGCTCACGGGAATAAGAAGATTGAATCACCGTGGACAGCGCCGTACGGCTTGTCTCAAGAGCTATCATAGTTTGAAGATGGACTGTTGACCATGTCCTCGTTTTTTATTATACTGTCCTTGAAAGCAGTCATTATCTTATATCTACATGCTGCCTAAAGCGGCGCATTCTTAAATATCTTGGTTTTCTGCTTTCAATCCCATTTATTGAAGCAGGAGATCAAATAAAGCGAAAACCTCCTGCTGACACTATTTATTTTCAGAAGGAGGAAAGGAATTGAACAACACCATCTTTGACGATGTCTTCAGGACTATCGTCTACAAAATGCCACAGTTAGTGGTGCCGCTCATCAACGAGGCATTCGGAACAGACTATCCGGATGACGTGAAGATTGAAAGACTACAGAACGAAAGCTTCGGCAGCAATGCCGAAGACGAACGGATAACTGATACTTATCTGAAGATCGCGGGGCACATATATCACATCGAGTGTCAGAGCAATGAAGACGGGGTAATGATTCTCCGCATGATAGAGTACGATTTCAGGATCGCATTAGACAGCGCAAGCGAAACAGATGAGCTTGTCACTGTTCGTTTCCCGAAATCATTTATTCTCTACCTTTGGGGAACTGCTAAAAGAAAAAACAAGGATTCACATGAGCTTAAGGCAAGAGTCATTTTTCCAAACGATGCTGAGCTTACCTACACGGTCCCGCGGATAAACCTATCCGATTACGACAGGGATGAGATATTTAAAAAGAAGCTGATAATGCTCCTGCCATTTTATATCTTGAAGTATGAAAAAAGCTTTAAATACATCGAAAAGGACGAAGCAAAGCTCAATGCAGTACTTGATGATTACAAAGAGATAGCAGAGAGACTTTACAACACACTGGACGAAAAGGACAGAGGAATACTCTACGGGGATCTGGTAAATTATATTAACAAGATTGCAGACTATCTGTTAGAAAAGCATGAAATGATAAGGAAGGAGGTCAGAGGAGTCATGGGCGGACATATACTTGAACTGGAGTCGGAAAGGCTGATACGGATTGGTAAAGAAAAAGGTCAGGAAGAAGAGCGTGTAAATACTGAGCGCGAAAGACTTCGTGCCGATGACGCACAAAGGCGCGAAAACCTTGAACGCAAACGCGCCGACCTTGCGGAGGCCAGAGTAAAAGAACTCGAAAAAGAAGTTGCAAGACTTAAAGCTTAATACAATAAAACGGGGACTGTTGTAGCAAAGAATGCAATAGCCCCCGTTTTTTTACTCTATAAATTTTTTTAAAGATATATCCCGCCTGACGGCAGCTGTCGTGCCTTCGGAGTTCAGACGTTCGCGGCAAGTGAATGCCGGTACACCTATGATTGATAACTGGCTATATATCGCAGGATGCTGTCGCTCCTGCAAGGCGGAGGAGGGGCGCATAGCGGGCTATGTAACCCGACGACAACGAAGTAGGAGCGACAGCAGACCAGATATATGGTCAGTTAATCAATTGTAGGGGTACTACCTCACGCTTGCATACGGCCCGCCCGGCTTTAACTCACTCGCTCGTCTTAAAAGGCGAGCTCGCTCAAACAGGACACCTCAGGAATCGGTCTTGTGGACCGATTCCTGCCAAGCCTTCTGCCTCGCATTTTGGAAGCGTTCACTATGCTGCTTGCGATTCACTCCGAAGCTATCGACGAGCTGAAGCAGGCTTAGTATTAAGAAGTGATAAAATACTTATATGTGGCAATTCAACTGTTATAGAAACAATTACGTGTCTATAATATCAAGAGTAATGTCCTACAACCATTACACTATATTTATAATAATCCCATATACTCTTCATATAATAAATATATACAATATATTGTATATATAAAGAAACACATTGCACCAATCCTTTTATGTTTTTTTCCACTAATGGGAAGTGCAATCGTTCCTAGAATTCCCACACTTATTCCACATAATATTATCGGATAATTTCCAATCTTATCTACAAAAAATATCAATATCGCCATAAGTATTATCAATACAGACGCTAGTATCGTAAAAACCCGATATATGTTTCTTTTCATCGCGTCATTCCCCCTTTAGTTTAACCCCATTTCCTCAACGATAGCTTGATCACTGATTTTTTCAACCGATCCATAGAAAAAATCAGCATTAAATTTGTTAATATAAAGTTCTCCCTCTTGCGCTTTAAATAATCTAGCATCTCCATTCGCTTGATGGCAGATATCACACGAATAGCGCATACTTCCAGAATTTATAATTTTTATCAAATCGTTAATATCCTCTTGTTTTGCATCAGAATAAATATCCAAAGAAATTCCCACTCCGGTTGCCACCCATCCTATAGGATGACAAAATATTCCAACCAAAGTACCTCCGGCATCAAGTACAAGTATTAATTTCGTACTAACTTTAGACTGCCACTTCACTTGAACTTTATCCGCCACCTCTCCTATCTTAACTTCCATAGAATCATCATTATCAAAATCTTTTCGCAACGCAGCTTCATACAATTGCTCAAACGAGAAATAAATCTTTGTAGATGGCATTACTGACTGAACCGTTGGATCATTATATAGATAGCCTAATCCGACATCAAAAAATTTTCTCGTACACTTCCAGATTCCGCCATTCGGTGCATATACCCAATTATCCTGATAAACAACCACATCATACCCGGCTGTCCCTGTAGCACTAATGGATATATTATACGGTATTCCAGCTTTCAACACAAAACTTCCATCTGCTTCAGGGCCAACACTTCTTACTTCTGTTCGATGATTAGAAATCTTATATTGGTATGTAACATTTATTCTAACAGAACTATTAGTTACAACAGCCTGATTATACTCAAGGTCAAACCGGTAAACTGAGATTTCCCCAGGTGTAAGTGTAAAATAGCAGGTGCCGTTATTTCTACGGAACCTCAATGCCGGAACACTGTCAGGCGCAACTCCGGCCTCAAGACTTTTTATATTCTTCTGTATCTTAACTCCATCAGTCCAACTGCTCGTGTCATCCGCCTTAGGATTATTGCCCGCTCCAAAGACATAACTATCATCAATCTCAGCGTCATTGATATACATCGGATTCCATTTTAATACTTCGGCATCTTTATCGTCGGGATAATAATCCATATCTGAATCCTTATCTACCGGCGATGAAATGATCGGCAAGACAAATATCTCCTCATATAACGGAACATAAATTGCACCATTATAATCTTCAATAACACCGCCTCCAAAATAATCATAGTATTCCCCTAGTGAAACCACCCTGTTCTCTCCGCCGGTTATCATATGTAATAATTCAAAATCAATCTCTACGGCGTCTTTAAGACCATCTCCATCATAGTCAGCGACACTGTTCGGATCTATCGCTCCAAAATTCTTTGGAATTGCCGTAAAATTTGCAGGCACGAATGTCTTTTTCGATAAGGGCTGTTTTTCTATTTTTATTGTAGTATTATTGTCCACCGTTTGAACAATGAATCGTAACACACTACCTTGTCCGTACATAGGAATTGAATATTCTCCCTGAGTATAAACATAACACCAATTGCTTCCCGCAGGTTTTTCAACAGATCTATTGTCTATAGCAGCATATCTTCCGGGTTTAAGCATGGCATAAGCAATTCCGGCATTTGTCGTTACTTCTTCAACAAATGTTCCCATTGACTCGGGTGAGTCGAATATCGTTTCTCTTGCGTCAAAATATTCCGTTCCAACGCTCCATATCTCAAGATGCGCGTTGATCATCACATCATTTTCATCTGCAGTAACAAACTTTACCGGTCGTTTGTCAGTTTTATCCGGCGCATCCCACTCGCATATAAAATACATCGGTTCATTTTCCGGACAATTATTCCACTTTCCGAACCTGGAATTCGAATAATCGTAAAGATGGCAGGCCTTCTCAGTCTCGAGATTCGGTTCGCCCGGATCCCAATTAGTATAATTAAAGGTTTCTCCCGTGATCCATTCGAAATTTCTTACGGTGTCATAGGCGTAACCGCCTAACCAATAAGTTCTTCCGCTCTGGGTCAGGAACTCTTCTTCGATAAACTTCTGCTCACCTTCAGAATTGATCGTAGCCAGGTGACCTTCCAGATGTTCGCAATACGCTTTAGCATCGCTCCAATTGAGTGCTATCTCAACTATCATATACATATGACCGTTATAGCTTCTCGTGATAGGTTCGGTTGACATATAGCCTTCAAAGGGTGAGGCTAGAGGCATATTTACTGTTTCGACACGCGTCTGCGGAGTTATTGATACATCTTCTACATCTGAGTCTTCGCCCGCATCTTCTACTGCATCATCACCCATCAATGTATAAAGCCACTCTTCGACATCTACCAGGATAAGATCTCCCATATTGCTGATGTCTGTACTTATGGTCATTGAACTTTCATCATAGTCACATTTGACGGGGACTATGGTCTTCATTGTCTCGTTAAAAGTAAACAACGTGAGTCTTTTTAGACCATTATCCACGTAAGAATAATGTTCCTTTTCATTTGCAACAACGCTTTCATTTATCTTAAACGATATCTTTCCTTCGCTTATGCTTCCCGCAGTATAATCAAGATATATAGGAGTACCGATCACAAAGTCAGACTCATAAAAAAGCCCTGAGTATCCGCTGATATCCTCCTTTATATATCTGCGAACATTATTGGACGCTGTCATATCAATGCTTACCTTGAAGTCATCATTATATTCATTTACTTCAAGTTCATCTTCGGTAAGCGTCTGATGTATCTCTGTATTACCATCAGCCTTGTTAAGCGGATCAAGCCCGAGAAGAATCTCATCACTGTCTATCACGGTATCATCATCAGTATCGGCTTTGAGCGGATCTGTTCCGTATTTAAATACTTCATCACCGTCAGTAAGGTCATCCTCATCGCTATCCTCGAAATGGCAATCCGTATTTCTCAGATACTCATCAAGATCGCTTAATCCGTCACTGTCTGTATCTTCATCTGCATCAGATACTCCGTCACCATCTGTATCAGAAAGTGTCGAATCCGTTCCGAGCACGAGGAGTTCAAAGCCATCGGGCAAACGGTCATCATCCGTATCCTCATCATCGGGATCGGTACCTATGATATCTTCTACTTCATCAGGGAGCATATCTCCGTCCCTGTCAGGCAATTTACTCCAATCTTCAAATGCAGGCATGATCTTTATATCATTCGGATCAAAAGGTTCAATATCGATATCATCTGCAAGTTCTCCATTTCTTTCCTTAAGCCCCATAACCTCTATATCGCTGTCTTCGCCTACAAACTGATATCCGACAGAAGCGAAACTGCCTACAGCTATATTTTGCCCGTAAGCAGGACACTCAAACTCATAGAGATCATCACCTACTTGGGTTAAGTCCGCTCCCCATACACTTGCAAAAGATCCCGTGGTCTGTACAGTCAATACCCAGTCTTCGATAGCGGTATTTCTGAGATTATCGATCTTAAGTTCTCCTATACATCCGCCATCCCAGCTTGACGATACGTTATTATCTACCGAATATTCATTTTTAGGCACTTCTGATTCTTTAGAACTGACATAAAAAGTTCTGGGAAGATCGAGTCTTTTTCCAAAATGAACCTGAAAACCGAACTGAACGCTTGCATTTGCAGGGATATCCTGATTATACTCTGCGTTCTTAAATATCCACTTACCGGAACCGCCTCCTTCAGAAATGATGACTGCATTATAAGGATTGATGATCTCATCCTCAGTTATGAACGTCAGATTCCAGTTATCTATCTTCTCATCTGTTTTATTGGAAACCGTAACGGATACGTTACAATACTCGCTCCAATGAGATGTTACGTTATACGATACGGTATAATCGTCATACTCATATACGTAAGGGGAATCTGATATATCAGATTCTCTTATACCGGTCTCACTGCATTCATCATAGGAAAGTTCTGCCTTGAGATCCTTTACGGTCGCATTTTCACCGCTTGCCTGAAATCCTACGGTCACACTTTCTCCGGGCGCAATCTCAGCATTATATGACTGCGCGCTTATCTTTAAATATCCGTCCTCGGTGCTATAGTCAGCATTCCATACGGATACAATACTATCGTCTGTCTTAAAGGATACGCTCCAATCCTCCGTCATCTTATCTGAGATATTTTCAATGGATACAGCCCCCTGATATCCGCCGTACCAGCCGTTAGTCTTCCTTACGGTAACTCTGCAGTTATCAGTCTCATATGTATAGGGGAGTTCATGAGACTCCTCATCCGATACAGATTCATCCTGCTCAGTTGTGTCATCTTCTGTTACTGCGTTATCGTCTGATACTGTTGCGTTATCATCTGCCGCGTTATCGCTTGTCACATCATCGCTTGTAGAATCAACCTCTGCATCTTCAGTTGTTGGTGACAATCCTGATGCATCGTCACTGATCGAAGCCGTATCCTCTTCTTCATATCCGTCATATGAGACGGATACTTCTTCCGATACTTCACCCTGTCCTTCCTTTGCGAATACATAGGCTCCGTTTAATTCACTTGACATCATCGCAAGTGTTGCGAGCCCTGTGATCGCTCTGCTTAACTTCTTAAAATCTTTTCGTTTCATTGTACATTTCCCTTCATAATATATTTTTCTTTAGACAAAACAAAAAGCTGCAAAAACACTTTTGTAAGTATTTCTGCAGCCTGACGATCATAGAAGTCTTTATACTGTCCGTAGATTCAAAAGCTTTGCGTCGCTATCTTTAAATAGTTTTGCCCTGTTATTTTTCCGCAGTATATCATATATATATATATGCGTTGTCAAGTTTTTTCTTCAACTTTTTATGAAAATATATAAGGAATTTTCGTAAGAACTTTGTAAGAAAAGTGTTATATAGCCTGCAGCTCGTCGGTGGCTTCGGAGTGAATCGCGAGCGGCTTAGTGAACTCTTCCGAAATGCGCAGCATACGGTCCGGCAGGAATCGGTCTTCAAGGCCGATTCCTGAGGCGTCCTGTTTGAACGAGCTCGTCTTTTAAGACGAGCGAGTGAGTTAAAGCCGGACGGGCCGGATGCAAGCATGAGGATCAGAGTTCACTTGCCGTGAGCGTCTGAACGACGAAGCCACGACAGCTGCAGCAGGCTTACTGACAATTCGCTTTAGGTGCGTGCCTCAATGCAGACGATAAGAAACAAATGCTGCCATTTCAAAATACGAAACGGCAGCACTTGTTAATTTAATCTTAAAACATCATCGCAGACTTACTGAGCATCTGTTGTAACTTCTTCATCAGATACTTCTTCAGTCTCATCTACTGCGAGATCCTCATCCTGATTACCAGCATCTCCGGTGAAGTTGATCTCGTCATCATCATCGATCTCGGGAGCGTCGATATCAAATTTCACGTCGCGGTAACGACGGATGCCTGTTCCTGCAGGGATCAGTTTACCGATGATAACGTTCTCCTTGAGACCGTTAAGAGGATCGACCTTACCCTTGATGGCTGCTTCCGTAAGAACTCTTGTTGTCTCCTGGAAGGATGCGGCTGACAGGAAGGAGTCTGTAGCCAGAGCAGCCTTTGTGATACCGAGTACCACGTCTGCAACCTGGATAAGCTTCTTGCCTTCTGCTTCGAGCTCTTCGTTCTTATTCTCAACATCAAGTCTGTCTACCATGGATCCCGGCAGATAATCCGAATCACCCGGATCCTCGACACGCTGCTTCTTGAGCATCTGTCTGATGATTACTTCGATATGCTTATCAGCAAGTTCAACACCCTGTGCACGGTAAACAACCTGTACTTCACGGATCAGGTAGTTCTCAAGAGCATCGATGCCCTTGATCTCAAGCAGATCGTGAGGATCAAGTGAACCTTCTGTAAGTTCGTCACCGGCTTCTATGGTCTGTCCATCCTTAACAACGATCTTAGCACCGAAGGGGATCTCATAATCTCTATCCTTCTCATCGTTCTTAACGGTGATCTTACGCTTGATCATATTGCCGTTGTGTTCCTCGTGAATAGCAACCTCACCGGATACAGCGGATACGATAGCAAGTCCCTTAGGCTTACGAGCCTCGAAAAGCTCCTCAACTCTGGGAAGACCCTGTGTGATATCCTTACCTGCCACACCACCGGAGTGGAATGTTCTCATGGTAAGCTGTGTACCGGGCTCACCGATAGCCTGAGCAGCGATGATACCGACTGCTTCACCAACCTGAACGGGTTCACCTGTTGCCATGTTAGCACCGTAACACTTAGCACAGATACCGATCTGGCTCTTGCAGGTCATGATGGAACGGATCTTTACATGCTCAAGTCCTGCCTTGCCGATAGCCTCAGCACGCTTGGGAGTGATCATGTGGTTGCACTTAACGATCAGATTGCCTTCTCCATCCACAACGTCCTCTGCTGCGAATCTTCCGCGTACGCGGTCTTCAAGGCTCTCTGTCTCTTTGTTACCTGTATAAAGTGCTTCGACAACGATTCCGGGGATCTCTTTTCTGTTCTCGGAACAGTCGATCTCTCTGATGATAAGCTCCTGACAAACGTCAACCATTCGTCTTGTAAGGTAACCGGAGTCAGCCGTACGAAGAGCGGTATCGGTAAGACCTTTACGAGCACCGTGTGAAGATGAGAAATACTCGAGTACGTTAAATCCTTCACGGAGGTTGGACTTAACGGGAAGTTCGATAGTCTCACCCTTTGTATTACCTACGAGACCTCTCATACCCGCTAACTGCTTCATCTGCTTCTTTGAACCACGGGCACCGGAGTCGGCCATCATACGGATGTTATTAACCGCATCCAGACCGTTCATCATCTCTTCGGTAAGTTCGTTATCGGCATGTTCCCATACTCTGATAACTTCTTTTCTTCTCTCGTTCTCTGTAAGTTCACCGAAGAAGAAGTTCTCATTGATCTCATCAACCTTCTTCTGAGCCTCTTCCATGATCTGAGGCTTCTTCTCGGGAACGATGATATCGGAAATCGAAACTGTAAGTGCAGCTCTTGTGGAGAACTTGTAACCGATAGCCTTAACAAGGTCAAGGACTTCAGCGGTACGTGTTGCACCATGTGTGTTGATAACCTTTCCGAGTATCTTCTTGAGCATCTGTCTGTCTACAAGGAAGCAGATCTCAGGCTCAAGGAATGATGCAGGATCCTTCTCGTCACGCTTAACGAATCCGAGATCCTGAGGAAGTATCTCGTTGAAGAGGAGACGTCCGAGAGATGTTACTACAACACCCTCTATCTCGTTGCCTTCAACAACCTTCTCCATACGAACCTTGATAGGTGCATGAAGATCAAGAGCTCCGTTCTCGTAAGCAAGGAGAGCTTCGTTAAGTCCCTTGAAGAACTTGCCTTCGCCAAGCATAGTATCAACATGTACGCCTGAAGCGATCATCTCATACTGCTTATCGTTGAAACCGTACTTCTTCTTGTACTCTTCAACAGCCGCATTGAATTCCTTTACTCTCTTATTGAAATCAGCATCTGACTCCTCTTCACCCTTCTTGGGAGCTTCGGGAGCTGTTGAGCGAAGATGTGTAAGATAGTAAATACCGAGAACCATATCCTGTGTAGGAACGGCAACAGGTGCACCGTCCGAAGGCTTTAAGAGGTTGTTCGGTGAAAGCAGCATAAAGCGGCACTCAGCCTGTGCTTCTACTGACAGAGGAAGGTGAATAGCCATCTGGTCTCCGTCGAAGTCGGCGTTGAACGCGGTACATACAAGGGGATGAAGCTTGATAGCCTTACCTTCTACAAGTACCGGTTCGAAAGCCTGAATACCAAGTCTGTGGAGTGTCGGTGCACGGTTAAGCATAACAGGATGCTCTGTGATAACCTCTTCGAGCACATCCCAAACCGCATCATTCTGACGCTCAACCATCTTCTTTGCTGCCTTGATGTTCTGGCAGATTCCCTTACCTACAAGTTCCTTCATAACGAAGGGCTTGAAAAGCTCGATAGCCATTTCCTTGGGAAGTCCGCACTGGTAGATCTTAAGCTCGGGACCTACGACGATAACGGAACGTCCGGAATAGTCTACACGCTTTCCGAGAAGGTTCTGACGGAAACGTCCTGTCTTACCTTTAAGCATCTCGGAGAGACTCTTTAATGCACGGTTGCCGGGGCCTGTTACTACTCTGCCTCTGCGGCCGTTATCGATAAGCGCATCAACCGCTTCCTGAAGCATACGCTTCTCGTTTCTTACGATGATCTCAGGAGCATGCAGGTCAAGCAGCTTCTGAAGTCTGTTATTTCTGTTAATTATTCTTCTGTACAGATCGTTAAGATCGGATGTTGCAAAACGTCCGCCGTCAAGCTGTACCATAGGACGGAGATCAGGGGGGATAACGGGGATCGTATCCATGATCATCCACTCAGGCTTGTTGCCTGACTCTCTGAAAGCCTCAACAACTTCCAGTCTCTTTACGATCTTGGCTCTCTTCTGGCCCTTTGTTGCCTCATCGGCAAGCTCAGCCTTAAGCTCATCGGATTCCTTCTCAAGATCTACAGTTGCGAGAAGTTCCTTGATCGCCTCAGCACCCATACCTACACGGAACTTCTGTCCGGCATTGTCTGCAGCGTGCTTAGCCTCTTCGTATTCGTGCTCTGAAAGCACCTGCTTGAAGTGAAGATCCGATGTATCGGGATCAAGCACTATGTAAGATGCAAAGTAAAGAACCTTTTCAAGCACCTTCGGAGACAGATCGAGCAGCAGTCCCATACGGCTGGGGATTCCCTTGAAGTACCAGATGTGTGAAACAGGTGCAGCAAGTTCGATCCTTCCCATACGCTCACGACGAACGGAAGCCTTGGTAACTTCAACGCCACATCTGTCACAGATCACGCCTTTATAACGGATCTTGCGGTACTTTCCGCAGTGACATTCCCAGTCCTTGCTGGGTCCAAAGATCCTCTCACAGAAAAGTCCGTCCTTTTCAGGCTTGAGGGTACGGTAGTTGATCGTTTCAGGCTTTGTTACTACGCCTGCATCCGGATCGTTATTTCTGGTGGACCACTCTCTTATAGTCTCAGGAGAAGCCAGTCCGATACGGACTTTACTGAATGTAACGGGCTGGTATTCATTATTCTTTGTCTCAGACATTTCTAACGCTCCTTAATAAATTTGTTTATTCGCCGTCTTCTGCATCAGCTGAAAATGATACGTCTGCAAAGTCGCCTTCGTCTGCCGCATCGCCTTCCGCTTCAGCAGGTGCATCCGCAACAAGGTCACCGTTCTTATCAAGTGCGCCTGTGCTGTATCCGTCTGCTCCGCTGAAATCGCTTCGGTTTCCTCCGCTTAATTCATGCATGAATTCGCTGTCGTTATAATCAACATTTTCCTTGAGCTCGATCTCGTTGTCATCCTCATCAAGTACCTTAACATCAAGCGCAAGTGACTGGAGTTCCTTAAGCAATACCTTGAAGGACTCGGGGATTCCGGGTTCAGGTATGTTCTCGCCCTTAACGATAGCTTCATAAGTCTTAACACGTCCGATGACATCGTCAGACTTAACGGTAAGCATCTCCTGAAGAGTATATGCAGCACCGTAAGCTTCGAGAGCCCAAACTTCCATTTCTCCGAAACGCTGTCCGCCGAACTGAGCCTTACCGCCCAGAGGCTGCTGTGTAACGAGTGAGTACGGGCCTGTTGAACGAGCGTGGATCTTATCGTCAACAAGGTGGTGAAGCTTAACGTAATGCATGTGTCCGATAGTTACCGGTCCGTCGAAGAATTCACCTGTACGTCCGTCACGGAGTCTTACCTTTCCGTCCTTGGAAAGAGGAACGCCCTTCCAGAGTTTTCTGTGGTCTCTGTTCTTATCAAGGTATTCCATAACTTCCGGAAGAAGCTCAGCCTTGTGAAGAGAAGTGAATGTATCACCCTTCTTGTACTCAACGCCTTCCTTGTCAGCCCATTCCTTAGCTTCCTTATCGTCGAAGGGCTTATTTACATAGTCGTTAGCCAGATCAAGGGTATCCTGGATATCATCCTCATCCGCACCGTCGAAAACGGGGGTTGCGATATTGAATCCGAGAGCCTTTGCAGCAAGCGAAAGATGGATCTCAAGCACCTGTCCGATGTTCATTCGGGAAGGAACGCCGAGAGGGTTAAGCACGATATCAAGGGGTCTGCCGTTAGGAAGATAAGGCATATCTTCAACAGGAAGTACTCTTGATACTACACCCTTGTTTCCGTGACGACCTGACATCTTGTCACCAACGGAGATCTTTCTCTTCTGTGCGATATAAATACGTACTTTCTTGTTAACACCGGCATTAAGTTCTGTATCACCGGCTTCCTTTGAAAATACCTTTGCATCAACAACAACACCATACATTCCGTGAGGAACCTTAAGTGATGTGTCACGAACTTCACGTGCCTTCTCACCGAAGATAGCACGGAGAAGTCTTTCTTCAGGGGTAAGATCCGTCTCTCCCTTAGGAGTAACCTTACCTACAAGGATATCTCCGGCACGAACCTCAGCACCGATACGGATGATTCCGCGCTCGTCAAGATCCTTGAGTGCGTCCTCGCCGACACCGGGGATATCACGTGTGATCTCTTCGGGTCCGAGCTTTGTATCTCTTGCCTCTGATTCATACTCTTCGATATGAACCGAAGTATATACATCTTCTTTAACCAGTCTCTCTGAAAGGAGAACAGCATCCTCGTAGTTGTAACCTTCCCATGTCATGAATCCGATGAGAGGGTTCTTTCCAAGTCCGAGCTCACCGTCCTTGGTGGAAGGACCGTCTGCGATAACCTGTCCCTTTGCAACATGATCACCGGAGAATACGATAGGCTTCTGGTTATAGCATGTTGACTGGTTGCTTCTCATGAATTTCTCAAGAGGATATTCTCTGATCTTTCCGTCATCATCGCTCTTGATCTTTATCAGATCGGAAGCAACATACATAACAGTACCGGGCTCAGCGGCAACTACACATACACCTGAGTCAACAGCTGTCTTTGTCTCGATACCTGTTCCGATAGCAGGAGCTTCGGTAAAGAGAAGAGGAACTGCCTGACGCTGCATGTTACATCCCATCAGAGCACGTGTTGTATCATCGTTTTCCAGGAAAGGAATAAGTCCTGCGGATACCGAGAATACCATCTTAGGTGATACGTCCATGAAGTCATACTCACCACGGGGATAAGCCTGGACTTCTGTACGGAATCTACCTGATACGTTCTTATTGATGAAGTGACCCTTCTCGTCAAGAGGCTCGTTAGCCTGAGCTACATGGTAGTTATCCTCTTCGTCAGCGGTCATGTAAACAACATCATTTGTAACAACCGGGTTCTCTCCGTCCTTCTTGTTGATCTTACGGTAAGGAGTCTCGATGAAACCGTACTCGTTGATCCTTGCGTAAGAAGCAAGAGAGTTGATAAGTCCGATGTTAGGACCTTCGGGAGTCTCGATAGGACACATACGTCCGTAGTGCGTATAGTGTACGTCTCGAACTTCGAATCCCGCTCTGTCTCTTGAGAGACCGCCCGGTCCGAGGGCTGAAAGACGTCTCTTGTGAGTAAGCTCTGAAAGCGGGTTGTTCTGATCCATGAACTGTGACAGCTGTGAAGATCCGAAGAACTCCTTGATAGCTGCCTGTACCGGCTTTGCATTGATAAGAGCCTGAGGTGAGATCTCGTCACTGGAGCTCTGATCGTGAGTTGTCATCTTCTCACGTACAACTCTTTCCATTCTGGAAAGACCGATACGGTACTGGTTCTGAAGCAGCTCGCCTACAGCACGGATACGACGGTTTCCGAGATGGTCGATATCATCGGAATTACCGATACCGTACTCAAGAGCGATATTGTAGTTGATGGAAGCCAGGATATCACTCTGTGTGATGTGCTTCGGGATAAGGTTATGAATATTTCTCATAACCGCATCTGAAAGCTGATCCGGCTTGTCACTGTATTCACGAAGAAGCTTCTTGAGTGTAGGGAAGTATACTCTTTCCTTTATTCCAAGAGCCTCAGCATCAATATCGAGCCATGAATCGATGCTTACCATCAGATTGGAAAGAACCTTAACATTCTTCTTCTCTGACTGGATCATTACGTACTCAACTGCGGAATCCTGGATCTCATCCGCAAGATCCGCATCGATGACCGTACCTGCCTTAGCGATAACATCGCCTGTGTAAGGGTTCTTAACATCCTCTGCAAGAACCTTTCCGCGTACACGATTGCGAAGAGCGAGCTTCTTGTTGAACTTATAACGACCTACTCTTGCAAGATCATATCTCTTTGAATCAAAGAAAGTATCATCAACATACTTCTTTGCAACTTCTACCTTAAAAGGTTCGCCGGGACGCACCTTGCTGTAAAGTTCCTTGAGACCTTCCTCATAAGTTCTGGAAGGATCTTTCTCGAAGGAAGCAACGAGCTTGGGCTCATCTCCGAACATTTCGAGGATCTCGTCGTTAGTTCCGAGTCCGATCGCACGAAGAAGAACAGTAACAGGCATCTTTCTGTTACGGTCTACTTTTACGTAGAATATATCGTTGGAATCTGTCTCATACTCGAGCCATGCACCTCTGTTAGGGATAACAGTTGTAGCAAAAAGATTCTTACCGATCTTATCCTGTGTTATTTCGTAATATATACCGGGTGAACGAACCAGCTGGCTGACAATAACACGTTCCGCACCATTGATAATGAAAGTACCTGTATCGGTCATCAGCGGGAAGTTACCCATGAAGATCTCATGTTCGCGGATCTGATCGGTATCTCTGTTGTAAAGACGAACCTTTACTTTAAGAGGAGCTTCATAATTCAGATCGCGTTCCTTGCACTCGTTGATGCTGTACTTAACCTCATCGGTAGCAAGCTTGAAATCAACAAACTCAAGGCTTAACTTGTCGCCATGATCTCTGATCGGAGATATATCATCAAAAGCCTCTTTGAGACCTTCGGTAAGAAACCATTCGTATGATTTCTTCTGAACCTCGATCAGGTTCGGCATTTCAAGCACTTCATCACGTCGCTGATAAGTCATCCTCAACGCGCTTCCGTGCTTAATGGGTTTAAATCTGTTTTTTTCTTTCATTCCGACATTCACCCCGTTTTAATATATGTTAACAGTTACCACGCCACTAAAAGAGCAAAAGAGCACAAAAATACCCCTAAAATCATAATGACGCATTTTTCATAATATCATTTTCGGTTTTTTAAGTCAACGAGAAATTTAAGATATTTTAGGAACCCGTCTTCGCATTGAAAAAGGCAGGCATTAGATCAGCAAACAAGAAAGAGGAGCATGCCGTAACCGGCACACTCCCCTGTTTTTTCTTTTAAGAAAAGATTACTTAAGAGTAACAGTAGCTCCAACTTCCTCGAGCTTCTTCTTGATATCCTCAGCCTCTTCCTTTGTAGCAGCTTCCTTAACCATCTTGGGAGCGCCTTCAACGAGTTCCTTGGACTCCTTGAGACCAAGACCTGTGATACCACGAACAACCTTGATAACATCCATCTTCTTGTCGCCGAAGCTTGTAAGCTCAACGTCGAACTCTGTCTTCTCCTCAGCTGCTGCTGCAGGACCTGCTGCTGCAACTACAACGCCTGCTGCTGCAGATACGCCGAACTCTTCTTCACATGCCTTTACAAGGTCGTTTAACTCAAGAACAGAAAGTTCTTTGATCGCATCAATGATTTCCTGTGTGGATAACTTTGCCATTTGATTTTCCTCCTTAATTTTTATCCGGCAGATCCATATTCCTGCCCGAATGTGATCTTCAATTGATAAGAATCAATTCTGCAGATATTATGCCTCTGCAGGTGCAGCTTCTTCTGCTGCGGGTGCTGCTGCTTCTGCAGGAGCTGCTTCGCCGTCTTTTTCCGCGATCTGCTTGATAACGCGGGCAAAGTTTGTGATAGGGCTCTGCATAGATCCAAGAAGCTTTGAAAGCAGCTCGTCTCTTGACGGAACGTTTGCAATGGGTGTAAGTCCGTTTGCATCATATACGGATCCCTCTACAACACCAGCCTTAAGCTCAAGTGCGGGAGCTGTCTTTGCAAACTTAACAAGTACCCTTGCAGGTGCTGTCGCATCATCCTTGGAAACAGCTATTGCTGTAGGTCCCTCGAGGTACTCGGTAAGACCTTCGAACTCTGTGCCCTTGAATGCACGAACCATCATTGTGTTCTTATAAACCTTATAAGTAACACCTGCCTGACGGAGCTGTCTGCGCAACTCAGTATCCTGTGCAACTGTAAGACCTCTGTGGTCTGCAAGTACAACGGATGCTGCGCCGTCGATAATAGATGAGATCTCATCAACTATCGGTGCTTTCAGTTCAACTTTTGCCATTTTTCTACCTCCTTATAGATTTCTCGCCAAATCCTGAGGAGTCATTAAACAAAAACGACCCCGGCAGTGCCGGAGTCGGGATCATTCAAAGTTAATAAACTCTTCTGACTTCTCCTCGGCAGGCCTGCTTTCGCGCGTTACGGGAATTCCCGCCTGCTGTCTTCGGCATGTCTTTAACAGACAAGGGGTATATTACCATCACCCCGCTATATCTGTCAACACTTTTTTGATCTGATTTTTATTTTGCGGTGATATATCCTTCCGCGTCGATATTCACATTGGGCGAAAGAGACTGCATATAAGATATCAGCGCCTGCGCTTCGCTGTCGTGAAGGAGTTTCACTCCGCATCCCGACTGTCTGCAGGGAATAAATCTTATATTCTTAACACCTCCGTCAGCCCACTCAAGCTCCACCATTCCTGTATCAATGGTCTTGGAATTGAACCAGAAGTTACCGAGACTGTAGATCACAGGCACCCCGTCCACATAAGAGATTCCCTGAAGGATATGCGGATGTCCGCCTATTACGCAGTCAACCCCCGCATCGATAAACTTCGGAAGCTGTTCATTCTGCGCCCAGTCCGCTGCAGTCTCGTTCTCCGTTCCCCAGTGGATAAAGAGAATGACATATGCCCCCTCTTCCTTCGCTTTCTTTATAGCATCAAGGGTCGGATCGATATTCGGGTAGGATCTTAATATTCCGGCCCCGTCCTCCGTAGCTCCCTTCGAATGAGGTGTACCGTATCTTTCTATCTGAGAAGCCGCTATTATGGCTATCTTGTCATCACCGGCGTACACGTATAAAGGCCTCGAAGCCTCCTCCAGATTCCTTCCGCCGCCTACATGAGGGATCTCAGCCCCCTCCAGAGTATCCAGCGTATCAAGGAACGCATCCCCGCCGAAATCATAAGCATGATTATTGGCTACAGACACCGCATCCACTCCCATCTCTCCGAGAAGAGATACCGATGCCGGTTTTGCTCTGAATGTATAGGTCTTCCCCTCGAGGGCAGCGCCTCTTTCGGAATAAGGGAATTCATTATTTATCATCATGAAATCTTCCGATCTCATGATCTCAAGCAGATCCTCGGAAATGCACTTCTCAAGCACACTTCCCTGTCTCTGGTAATTCGCATAGATCGCATATCCCGGGTCAAAAAGCACGTCCCCGGCAAAGCAAAGAGTATAGCTTTCCTTCTCTCCGGTAACCGCTCCCGCCGTACTCACATACAGCTCATCACCCATCCCGTGAGGCGCAGGAAGTCTCATCTCCATTGTAAGGGCAGGATTTCCCTCCTCTCCCGGTTTAGGTCCTTCCGCCACATCAGCGGATACGGTATTTTCAGAAGCACTGTTATCGGATACATCCGTTATCGTTTCAAGAGATACTACCGGAGCCGAGACCGTAGGCATAAATTCATCGTCGCTAACAGTCGCATAGCCTTCCGCCGGATCCTCCGCCGAGCGCATCTCCGGAAATATGAATAAAGCCGCAAGTCCCGATGCGACTACTATGATCAATGATAAGAGAAAAATTTTAATATATCTGTTCATCTTTTTTAAAAAACACCCCGCAGGAATCCCGCAGGGTGTCATTAATCATTTCAGTACCGGTCGGAATCAATACTTAGCTGTGCTGATCCTTACGCCCGGTCCCATTGTTGTAGCAACTGTGATGCTCTTTAAATACTGACCCTTAAGTGATGAGGGCTTAGCCTTAACGATAGCATCCATGAATGCATTGAAGTTCTGGTTAAGCTGCTCAGCAGAGAAAGATGCCTTTCCGATAGGGCAGTGGATGATATTAGCCTTATCAAGTCTGTACTCGATCTTACCGGCTTTGATATCATTAACAGCCTTTGTAACATCCATTGTTACTGTGCCGGCCTTGGGGTTGGGCATAAGTCCCTTAGGTCCGAGAACCTTACCAAGACGACCTACAACGCCCATCATGTCAGGAGTTGCAACTACTACGTCGAAATCAAGCCATCCGTCATTCTGGATCTTAGGGATGAGCTCCTCGCCTCCAACGTGATCTGCACCTGCTGCCTCTGCCTCGGCAACCTTGTCGCCCTTTGCAAATACAAGTACACGAACCTTCTTACCTGTTCCGTGAGGGAGAACTACAGCGCCGCGGATCTGCTGCTCTGCATGTCTTCCGTCACAACCTGTACGGATGTGTACTTCTACGGTCTCATCAAATTTTGCTGTTGCTGTCTTCTTAACAGTTTCAATAGCTTCTGCTGACTCATAAACAGCTGCGCGGTCATACTGAGAAAGTGCCGCATTATATTTCTTTCCGTGCTTCATAATATACGCACCTCCCCTTATTCTTCTACTGTTACGCCCATGCTTCTGCATGTGCCTGCGATCATTGACATTGCTGCTTCGATAGATGCTGCATTGAGGTCTTCCATCTTTGCCTCAGCGATCTCCTTGATCTTATCCTTGGAGATTGTAGCAACCTTGTTCTTGTTGGGTTCTCCCGAAGCTTTCTTTAAGTTGCATGCCTTCTTGATCAGAACTGCAGCAGGGGGTGTCTTCGTAACGAAGCTGAAGCTGTGGTCTGCATAAACTGTGATGACAACCGGGATGATAGTGTCTCCCTTGTCAGCTGTCTTTGCGTTGAACTGCTTTGTGAATTCAACGATGTTGACTCCGTGCTGACCGAGTGCGGGACCTACCGGGGGTGCCGGAGTTGCTTTGCCGGCCGGAATCTGTAACTTAATGTAGCCTTCTACTTTCTTTGCCATTATGGCTTCCTCCTATAATAAAGTGGTAATGTCGCAGCAAACCTGTTTTGCTGCTCCCACGAAGGGACATAAATATCTCTTCGGATCGACGGACTTATTTAGTCCATCTTCTTGACCTGAGAAAATCCGATCTCTACCGGAGTCTCTCTTCCGAACATCTCTACGATGATCGTTGCGGTCTGCTTGTTCTCGTCGATCTTGGTAACCTTGCCGATGGTATCTTTCCATGCACCGTCTGTAACCATGATCGTATCGCCTTCTGCGAAATCCGCTTTTGCAATCCTTTCCTGCTCAAGCGTATCCATATCGTAATCTTCAAGAGGTACCGGCTTGGATCCCGGTCCTACGAATCCGGTAACACCACGGGTATTTCTTACTACATACCACGCATCATTGTCATCGGCATCCATCTTGATAAGAACATATCCGGGAAGAACCTTGCTCTGCTTCTTCTTCTTTCCCGTAGAGCGTATCTCCATGACATCCTGCATCGGCACTCTGATCTCAAGGATCTTGTCCTCAAGATGACGGTTCTCGATAGCCTTCTCTATATTGAGCTTGACCTTCTTCTCGTATCCGGAATATGTATGGATAACATACCAGCCCATGCCGAGACCGCTTTTGTTCTCGCTGACGCCGATATCCTGATCTTCAAGCTTGCGGACATCTTCTTCAGATGCCGTAACCTTCGGATTCAGCAGCTCTCCGCTCTCATCGCCGCTTCCGCTTGCAAGAATGGCTTTAAGTTCAGCCATACGCTTTGCTTTTATGTTTGCCATGCTCCAAATCGCCTTTCATTTTCTGGGACTGCATCCAAAAGTCGCAGTCTTTTCTGCTTTGCCTTACAGCTTGATCAGCCAGTCGACTCCATACTGGAAGATAACATCCAGCAGGGCGATCAATACGGACAGCACCAAAGTCACAGCAACCACCGCAACCGACTGTCTGGTAAGTGAAGTCTTATCAGGCCATGTGATCTTCTTGAACTCGGTCCTGAGACCTTTTCGGAAGCTGACCGTTTTCTTCCCTTTGGATTTTTTTCCGGAAGAAACTTCCGTCTGGGCTGTTTCTTTTTTCTCTTCCGCCATTATTTCTCTCCGTTCACTCCGCTTAAGGTTCTGCCTGCGGTTGTGGATTACTTGGTTTCCTTATGAAGTGTATGAGCCTTGCAGAAAGGGCAGTACTTCTTTGTCTCCATCCTGTCGGGATGAGTCTTCTTATCCTTTGTTGTATCGTAATTGCGGCGCTTGCATTCTGTGCAGGCAAGTGTGATCCTTGTACGCATTTTCTAATCCTCCTGAACGTAAAATAACACTAAAAAAAGAGCGCATGCTCTTTGCAAAGGGTAATATAACACCCGGCCACTCTTTCTGTCAATGATTTTTGTAAAAATATCGCTTTTTTCGGCCTTTGGTTTACATAAAACCACCTGTATTTTAAAGCTTTGCAGGTTATGTCAAATTATGTTTGAATTTCTTGCATTTTTGTATTGCATTATTGCAGATTCAATGTTACAATGACAGTAACTATAAATAGGGATATTCCGCCCTTTTCAAGGACTCTTCATAATAATAAGTGAAACGGTCCTTCGATGCAAGGAGTGCATCATATATATCATGGAAGAAAGGAGGGTGCGGATATGGCAATTAATTCTGCGGTACTGGACAACGTCTATAACTACTACCATTCTGACATCGCGCCCAAGACTTCTTCACGATTTGATTCACACAACAAGAAGGCTCTTAAGGCAGTCTATAAGAGTATCATCAATATAAGTAAAGATGAGCCTGTTTTTCTGATGGATCGCTCCAAGGAGCTTGAAAACTATACCATCAGCATGAAAGAAAGCGCTCACAAGTTCAGAAACGACGTTGCTTCCTTCGGAAGTACCGATGCTTCACTGCTCTTTTCCGGCAAAATGGCATTTTCTTCCGATCCGGATACTGCGGAACTTACCCGCAGCAAGCTTTCGGCTGATGATACAGAAGATATCGGCACCTACTCACTTGAGATAAAACAGCTGGCAACCGGTCAGGAGAATACCGGCAAATTCCTGGACAAACAGGATTCCGGACTCCGCCCCGGCAACTACTCTTTCGATATAGCGACCAAAGCCACCGCATACGAGCTTCAGTTCGTTATATCCCAGGGCGATACCAATTATGATATACAGCGCCGCATGGCAAAGCTGATAAATAACTTTAACCTCGGACTTTCCGCGGAAGTTATGGAAAATGACAGAGGCGAATCCGCACTCTCCATCCGTTCCAATACTCTGGGCAGTCACGCAGGCGAAGGCGGCACTTTTAATATTTCCGATGAAGAGACAAGCCAGAACTCCGGCATAGTTGATTATTTCGGTATCAGAAATACCACTGCAGAAGGCCATGACGCCATATACAGTGTAAACGGTGAGGAGTTCTCTTCGCCTGTCAACGAGATCACCGTAGGGGACAGATTCAACGTCACCCTTAAGAAGCCCAGCGAGCCCGACGCTCCTGTGGCTATCGGCATCAAACCCGACTACGAATCCGTTCGCGACAGTATCATGTCCATCACTGATTCCTATAACGAGTTTATCAATAAAGCTGCCGGATACATCGATGTGCAGCCCCGTACCAATCTCTTCGTTTCCGATATGAAGATGAGCAGCATGTTCTATATTTCCAAGCTTGATAAACTGGGTATCAGTCAGAATGAAGACGGAACCTTATCCGTCGATGAAGAAAAACTGTCCGAAGCGGTAAAGGAAGACGGTGCTCCGGATGAACTCGAGACTTTTAAGGATTTTACCAGATTCGCTTTGAGAAAAGCCGAAGATCTGCAGCTCAATCCCATGGATTACGTTGACAAGCGTATCGTCGCATACAAGAACCCGCAGACGGAACACTTTGCAACGCCTTATATCACCAGCGCTTACAGCGGCATGTTATTCAACTCATACATGTAAGCCGCTTATATTCTATTGCCATTTGCAGCGCCTGTTCTTTTATATCCGGATGTTCTCCGGCTATTTTTTCATAGACATGAGCAAGCATTTCGTAAGCATCTTTCCCGCCTGCGTCGGCTTTTAATGCCGGCTTGGTCTCCTGCGCCGCATTAAGGAACCACACACTTGCCTCCTCATAATCTCCCAGATCAAAATAATGATGTCCCAACTCCATACATATCTCGGAACAGGGTTCGATACTTACATTTTTCAGACACCACTTGAAGAATTCATCCGTCCGGCCTGCATTTGCCGCATTCCTTGCCAGGATACAGCAGCACTCCGTGCGCATATCCCGATCCAGATCCGGATCACTTTCACAGAAGGCACGCTCAAAGTAAGGTTCCGCATCCGCGAAATCCATTTTATCTCCCGAAAGCATTAACTCCTGGGCATACATATGATGCATCTTTTTTGAAAGGGACTTCCCCTCCTCCGAAGCCGCGATCATCTTGCGGAAGATACCGAAATCCCTTTTATGATGATGCTCCTCAGGGAGATGCAGTATCTCTATATCGCTGTCGAATACAACAGGATCCAGTCTCACCGTCTCATGGACCGGATCGATCCATGTAAAACTTCTCACTCTCTTGTAGAGCTTCGGGCGCAGGTCCTTTTCAAAATTCTCCGTGGTCCTGTACGCATGCCTGTTCACATAGAGCATCTGCACTATCTCTACTTCCGGCATGAGCGCTTCCTTGAGGGCAAGGAATTTCTTTGCATTTTCCTCATCCAACACTTCATCAGCATCCGCAGAATAGATGTATTCCATGGAGGTCTTTGAAAAAGCAAAATTCCTGGCTTCGGAAAAATCATCCACCCATTTGAAATCATAAACCTTATCGGTATATGCGGCTGCGATCTCTTTCGTCGAATCGGTAGATCCCGTATCAACAATGACTATTTCATCAGCCACTGCCTTAAAGCTGTCAAGGCAACGCTTTAAAACATGTTCTTCATTTTTAACGATCATGCATAAACTGACTGTAGCCATATCGATCCTCCTTGCCGAAGCACTGTGTGCGAGGTATCTTTTAATTCTTTGCAGCCTGCGACTCTTCCTTCCTGACAGATCTGACGATCATAAGACCTATGCCCATCAGGATAAATAATATCGGCGTACAAATACACTGCTGATAGCAGAAAAAGTTGTGTCCCATATATGCGGGGATAGCAGCCATAAATGCGATCACGGCCGGTTCCTTTTTAACCACGGATGCGCACTCTTTAAAACAGCTCACCATGATACCTATATAAGATACTGTTCCGAGTATCCCCCCCGTTACCAGGAGATTAAGGAATTCATTATGTGCACAGGCAAGCTTAAGCCCCTTCCAGTATTGTGATACCTCAGGCTGGCAGTACTTTTCCATAGCAATCTCAAAGCAGTCGGGGCCGTTACCCACGAGCAGATCCTTGAGTCCCGTAAAAAAGCTTCCCGTTCCCTGACCTGTAAAAATATTTTTCAGAGCCTTTACCGCCATTCTCCAGTTAAAGCCTCTGTGGTTTCCCCAGCTGTCATTGAACATGAAAAACGATCCCTTATAGATCTCAGAGTCTGCGGGAATTACACTCTCCGGAAGCAGATGGAAAGTTACGACTATGATAGCTATCAGAACGCCCCCTATCACGAGACATGCCGCGGTCAGAGTGATCCTCCAGATCACCTTCTCATGCGCTGAGATATCAAAGCCCTTTTTACCGCTTCCGCTCTTTACCATAGAGCCGCCCTCCCCGTATAACCTGAGAAGGATATATAAAGCAACTACTATAAGAAATGCCACAATGAATATCGGAGAATGCGTAGCGAATTCGGTTATCTTCTCATCTCCGGTAATAAGCTTCGGAGTACGTTCGGGGAACAGCACTCTCATGAGACCTATGATCTGCATGGATGCAAGACCGATGCCGGCCATTTCCAGGAAGCGCTTCATCCTCTCGTTGCTTTCAAGCGAATATCTGAAGAATACCATGAAGATGAGCACCATAGCCACATATGCGCTGTCGCTGTTGGTGGTTACCAGCATACCGAAAGCCAGAGCAATATATATCGCCGATGCAATTCGCATCCAACGCCTTTCATCCGACCAGTAAAAATACATTCCCAAAGGCACGATGAGCACCGCATAAGATGAGTACCATGTGGTCTGTCCCAGAGTAGACACAAACTTCTCCACGGACTCGGGGGCTACATTGACATACATTCCCAGAGGATCGAATTTAAATCTCTGAATGATTCCCATCTGATGCGTAACAGCCGCTGCTGCCACCGCGCACATCAAAGTCGTGGGGCTCCATTGCCAGAATCGGGATACAAAATAAAGAGCAAGTATGAAGAATACCTGGGATATGAAACCCATATTCCATCCCTGGAATCCCAAAAGCGCCAGCTCCTTATTTTCTGCCAGCAGGAAGCTTAACCAGCAGGCAAAAAAATAGGCCGCCGCAAAGCGATCCGTCAGCGAGGTCTCCTTTATTGCCTTGAAAAAACTTACATCCCGGTTAAAAACATATGCATAATACAATGCGGCAAGTATCATCAGCCCCAGACACAGATATGTTACCCACTGGAAGAATGCAAATTTGGTCTCTCCCATATCAAAATATCTGTGTGGTACTATCCCACCGCCCGGCATCTCACTGTCAAGGCGAAAGAAAAGGGGATATACGCAAAGCATAAGGAACACATATGCTCCGATCACTATCTTGGTAAAATACTCCGCCGTAAACTGTCCCGGAGTTTTAGTCTGTTTCTTTTTTTTCTTATTTGCCATAGCCGTATTCAGTCATAAACTTCTTTCGGTAGGCATTGAAATCCCACCGGTTATTAACACTTTCATCATGCGCACACCAGGGTTTGCGCTGAACGGGTACCACCACTCTGTATCCCGCCTTACGGAATTCCGCACTTTGGGACAGGTTGTAGTAATCCCATCCGTCAAAGAGATCTTCCCTCCATGGGAGATCCGCATCCGTAGCCATCAGGAAACCTTCCACAGCTTCAACATCCGTCACGCCTTCATCTACGGAATAACGGTAGTTCTCAAAATCCACATTGTCCGGATCCAGGCTGTAGAGATTGCCCACTCTTTCGCCGTGCCATACAACAGCGTCAGGGGGGAGCTTTTTGCTTCCCACCATTCCGATCATTCCGATCTTCTTGTCGGATTCAAATATCTCAAGGATATCGTAAAGGAAGTACGGATTAAGGATGGAAACATCCTGATGCATATATATCCTGTACTTTGCCGGTTCCTCCGTCATAGCGGAGTTATAAGCCTGACACATTCCTCTGGCATCGCGTATAACGCGCACCGACTTGGAGTATCCGGGAGGAACCTTGAGCTTGTCTATATAAAATTGACATTCACTGAATATTTCATCGTTATTTACGCAGATGATAAAGAGAAATCTCTTCTTCTCCCTACCTCCGCCAAACAATCCGCCTGACGCCATAAACCCTCTCCCGTCCGATCAGCTGAATCTTTTTCTCAGCTCTGCCTTTTTCTCCGAGATCGCTGCGATATCAAAATCTCCGCAATGCTTTTCCATGAAACTAACCAAAAACAAAGCTTCGCTGTAGTTATTCTCTCTGCTGTACATATCCGCAAGTTCAACGGTGATCTTATCCTTATCGCCTAAAGGCACCACCGAAAGGAGCCTTGCCACAAGAAAAACAGAAATCCTCTTATCCTTTATATATTTCAAAACCTCTGCCTTGTCTGTACCCGTTAATCCCAGCTGCAGTCGTCTGAAATAGAAAAGCATCTTCATATAGAGATTGTAAAAATCATCTATGTAGTTGATGCAGTCATAAACAAAGGGCTTATCTCCCGCTACCGGATGTTCCTTCCTGTCTTCACATTCCATCATATATACCGGAATGGTCTCGGGGAAAACGATAAGCTCCGAATCATATCCCGCAACAGATGCGAATTCATCCGAAGCACAGTACTCCACCAGCTTGTCATAAGCTCTGCGGGAACGTTCCTGTATCTTCTCGTTTATCCTGCCCTTCACAACGCAGACAGCGGTATAGATCGCTGCCTTGGTCTCGGCACCGTCCACATAATAGCGGTCAGTATCTCTGAGAAGCTTCTCTTTACCCTCTACCGTAAAATTCCCATGGGGATCCAGATACTGATAAGTTTCCTCAGAAGGCGGGATTAACATATTTCCTCCGTTTTACCTGTTTCTTTTTGAAACCATTTACATTTCATTATACTAAATTTTCACCTCTATTTGAATATTCGGTTAGGCCGGCGGCATCCGTCATAAGAGTGAGTTTTTTTATAAAATTATGCTCTTCCCTGACTTTCCTGTAGCCGTTGGCGGCGATCCTTATCCTCTCCTCATCGTGAGAAGCATAGTAGGCAGCCTTCCCGGCCGCATCTTTTACATTTTCGTAATATACAAAATCTTCGTCGGGAACAAATTCACTGAAGAGATCCGCCTGATAATTGCTAAGGACAAAGCCTCCGCAGGCCATAATATCTATCACCCTCAACGGTATCCCCGTATGTATGCTCTTAAGTGAAATGTTAAGATTGACTTTCGCAGCTTTTACAGCCTTGGGGAACTCCTCATAATAATCTATGTTTCCCCTGTTTATCACTTTACCAAGCTTAAAAGAAGCGTCCCTTGTATAGAGCGCCACCGGCCCGTCCACAGCGTCGGCCACAGCCTCCATAACATGTCTGCGTTCGTTTGCCGTTACTCTCATAGCCAGATAATAATTTGCAAACACCCACTGCGGCGTACTGAAACTGTCTCCGTGCTCGGAAAGCGGCACACTCTTAAGTATCCGATCTATAACTTTCTCTCCGCTGCCGTCGTCAGGATACTGCTCCAGTCCCGGCTCAAGTATATCTGCTCCGTACAGGCTCTCCTGCGCCTTTACCAGTGCATCCAGATATCCCTTTATATAATCATCGAACTTCTCATATTTTCTGAATATCCTGAATTTATCCTCGGTATACATCGAGCCTATCATGGCCACATCAGCCCCGTACTTTGCCCTGTCGTCATCCGTAAGCTCTACCGCGTCATACCTTCCGGTATCGGCGGAAAGGGGCAGGTAATATACATTGGCTACGCCGGCATTTCTAAGCTTCTCCACTTCCGAACTGTCGAAATGGAAGATATGGTTTCCTTCAAAAAAGACCGTCATGGAATATGTAAGTACTGCGGGATTGTCATATATCCAGGACAGATATTTTATATGACATGCCTGAACAGCCGTTGCTATAACAGGGAAGTAATTCAGAGAGAAAACGAAGTCTGCTTTGCTTTCAACTATGGCCTTTACTATCTTCTCGGCAAGCTCTGTTCCGAGATTGATACCGTTGGAATTCTGCGGAAAATCAAATACCACCACTTTGAATCCCATCTTTTCAAAGGTCTTCTTAATGTATTCCGAACCGTATCCCGGCCAGTCCATGTAGAGAACGGTCATACAGATCCCCCTTTTTCTTTCTTCTTTGCAAAACCGCCGCCAAAAAGGCGACGGTCTGTTATCTTTGCTGTCAGCCTTCCGAAAGAGCAAATTCGTAAGCTGTATCATATGCCCATACATAAAGTACCGCACCGGACATGACGATATAGTCGGGTTTCTTATCCATCTTTATCTTATCAGCCACCTCTCCGGTGTTGATGTCCAGCTCATAGAGGTAACCCTCCCCATCTGTGGATCCGTATCCGCAGATGACAGCATTATCCGTGATCACGAAATTATCCGCATTCGCAACCAACGGCTGACTCTTCCATAATACATAGCCGTTCTCGATATCCAGCTTGGCTATATATGAAGAATTGGACTCATCCCCGGAGTTACTCATGCAGCTTAGCTCAACATAGAGATAGCCGTCTTTTTCCGCCGCAAATTTCAGATACTGGGGGCCGGTCTCACTTTCCCACTTCTCACTCTTTTTATCATCCGGACCGTTGGCAAGTCTTGACAGATCGTAATGATACTGGCTTCCGTCGGGATCATACTCTATCATAACGCCCTGATACATAAGATCTACTTCGTCCATATCAGGGTAGATTCCCCACAGATCTTCATCGATATACGGCATGTCCGGGCAAAGTAACCCGTTATTATCTAACCAGTCTTCCTTCGTCCAGTCTGCATGTACTTCTTTATCTTTCTTCTCTATAAGCGTGTGGGGTTCTTCGGGTTCAAGATAATCCAAACAATAATACTCCCAGGAAGGACAGTTCGGATAAAACTCTTTTACGGTTGAAGCTTCCACCACCAGATCGTCCTCTTCTTTGACAGTGTAGTTCACTTCATTTTTTCTGTCATTGCTGATGATCAGATATTTTTCATTAAAACAATCTTTATTCGCGGCTGTATCGAGAGTCACCGTAAGGTAACCTGCCGCATAGGATGCCAGATCATATGGCGGGAAGAAAACAACAAAGCCGCTGTCCGTAACGGTACAGTTAAGCTCGTATTCCGTCATCTCCGTGTAGACCAGATCCCTGACATATTCCGTCGGATCACCTTGTTCATCATCCGTCCATTCCACCTTGGCAACATCGGGATATTCTTTCACAAGTTCCTCGGCAATCAGATCCGCCACCTTATCTTTATCCTTTATAAGGTCGGAAGCAGTTACATACTCACCTGTATTGATATCGATATTGGTATAGCTTACCGTATCCAGCCCGTGAGCACCGCCGTAGTAAACCGAGCAGTAATCTTCCGTTACAAAAAGAGTATCATCAAAGCGAAGCACTGACGTCTTGGTATCATCCCAGTATGTCATAGTCCCCGCAAATTCGCCCATCTGCTGTTTCTGACTAAGGCAGTCCTCACCCAGTCTTTTGCCTTCATCGAACATCTCTGCCATGCGGCTTCCGCTCTCATCATCCAGGCGTGCTGCGAACCCGGGATGCTTTTCTGCGAGCCCCTCTTCGTAAACGAAGTTCGTATTACTTAGAGTCATAAGCAGATCGCCTTCCGCAGACTTCACCTGCAGCTGCGAAGTTTCAACCGTGAGTCCCTCCCCCTTGGCTTCCGCCTCTTCAGTCGGAGCTTCGGAAGCTTTTGCTCCCAGATCGATCTCAGGCTTTACATCGGGCTCTGCCGGATCTTTTCCTTCATCTCCTGTCAGTGAACATGCATTAAGTGAAAAAACAGCAGCTACAGATAACGCATATACGATTCTTTTTATATTCATAAGACAGGTCTCCCGTATTACAGATCCAATCCCTTGGCAGGGTCGCAACCCATAACGATATTCATACACTCAACCGCAGCTCCCGATGCACCTTTGCCAAGGTTATCAAAACGGCTTGCAACTACCATTCTGTCTTCGTTACCGGTTACTATGATCTCCATTCCGTCCCAGCCTGCGCAGGCATCCGAGAAGATCGCTCCGCCCTGCTCAACATCAAAACCGAAGGGCATTACTTTGATAAACTTCTCATCTTTATAATAATCGGCAAGATAATCCCTAAGCTCTTCAGGTTTCATCTTCTTAGCCAACAGATCCGCAAATAAAGGTACCTGCACGAGCATGCCGCTGTGATAGTTTGTGGTAAGCGGCGAGAAGAGAGGTAATCTGTCAATTCCGGTTATAGCCTTCATCTCCTTTAAATGCTTATGTGTCTGACCCCAGCCGTATGTCCTTGCGGAATCAAATTTCTTATCACGGCCCTCAGCTTCATAATCTGCGATAAGCTTCTTACCGCCTCCGCTGTATCCGGATATGGCAAAAATGGAAATCGGATAATCCTTGGGAAGGATGCCTCCCTTAACAAGAGGGTATGCCAAACCGATAAAGCCGCTGGCGTAACAGCCGGGAACAGCGATTCGCCTGCTTTTGGTTATAGCCTCTCTGTGCTCAGGAGAAAGTTCGGGAAAACCGTAAGCCCATCCGGGTTCAGTCCTGTGAGCAGTTGATGTATCAAGTATCACCGTATTCTCATTTTCCACCAAAGTAACCGCTTCTCTTGCCGCGTCATCAGGCAGGCATAAGAAAGTGATGTCTGATTCGTTGATGTATTTTTTTATTTCTGCCGGATCTTTTCTCTTCTCCGGATCGATCTCCATTATCTCAATATCATCACGTCCCGCAAATCTCTCATTTATCCTGAGACCTGTTGTACCCGCGCTTCCGTCAATAAATACTTTTTTCATGATTTATCCTTTCCTGATCTGTTCTTATCTATTCTTTTCCGCTCTGTTCTTTCGGATAGAATCTATGCTTTGTTCCCTGCTTCAAGCCCCCTGTTTTAAGCCTGTGTACAGCGAATAATACTTACCCTTCTGTGCTATCAGCTCGTCGTGGGTTCCTCTTTCTATTATACGTCCCTGCTCCATTACCATTATACAGTTGGAATTGCGGACAGTAGACAGCCTGTGAGCTATTACAAATGTGGTGCGGCCTTTCATAAGTCCGTCCATTCCGGCCTGTACCAGTTTTTCGGTACGTGTATCTATGGAGCTTGTAGCTTCGTCCAGGATGAGTACCGGCGGATCCGCAATAGCAGCTCTGGCTATGGCGATCAGCTGCCGCTGTCCCTGACTGAGACTTCCTCCGTCTCCGGTTATCACTGTATCATATCCGTCGGGAAGACGCCTTATGAATCCGTCGGCATTAGCCAGTTTTGCGGCTGCAATGATCTCATCATCCGTTGCATCAAGCCTTCCGTATCGGATATTATCCCTGATGGTTCCCGAGAAGAGATGAGTCTCCTGAAGCACTATGCCAAGCGAGTGTCTGAGGTCGTCCTTCTTTATCTTATTGATATTGATACCGTCGTAACGGATCTTGCCATCCTGGATATCATAGAATCTGTTGAGAAGATTCGTAATGGTTGTCTTACCCGCACCTGTCGTTCCCACAAGAGCTATCTTCTGTCCGGGCTTTGCAAAAAGCTTGATATCGTGGAGCACCATCCTGTCATCATTATAACCGAAGTCCACTCCGTCAAAGACTACATCTCCCGCAAGTCTTACATAAGTAGTGGTATCGTCGGCTTTGTGATAATGTTTCCACGCCCACATACCTGTGCGTTCCGTTGTTTCCACAAGTTCATTTTTTCCTTCGGGACCATCTTTAACACGTACAAGTGTAACATATCCTTCATCCGGCTCCGGCTTCTCATCCAAAACTCTGAATAATCTGTCCGCACCCGCAAGAGCCATTACAATGGAGTTGAACTGCTGGCTCACCTGATTGATGGGCATATTGAAGCTCTTATTAAAAGTAAGGAAACTTACCAGACCTCCGATGGAAAGAGCAAGCCATCCGTCTCCGTTTTTATATACCAGGATACCGCCGACAACGGCGCAGACTACAAAGCTTAAATTTCCCAGCTGTGCCGTTATGGGGCCCAGGATATTAACATACTCGTTTGCTTTTTTTGCACTGCTATAAAGATCGGTATTTAATCTGTCGAACTCTTCCATATTGATCTTCTCGTGATTGAAGACCTTAACAACTCTCTGTCCCTCCATCATCTCTTCGATGAATCCGTTGAGAGCACCAAGCTGCTTTTGCTGCATTATGAAATTCTTACCGCTTCTTCCGGCCACCACCCCTGTCACGATAAGCATGAGGGCAGTCATTATAATGGTAACTCCCGTAAGCGCCGGGCTTATGACTATCATGCTGTAGAGTGTCATCGCAATGGTAAGTCCTGCCTGAAGGAGCTGCGGCATACTCTGGCTGATCATCTGCCTGAGTGTGTCTATATCATTGGTATAAACAGACATGATGTCACCATGAGAATGGGAATCAAAATACTTAACGGGTAGTTTCTCCATCTTCGTAAAGAGATCCACACGAAGCTTTTTTAAAGTGCCCTGTGTGATATAGATCATTATCTTTCCCTGCAGATATACTGCCACTACGCCGACGGCATATATTGCAGCCATCTTAAGAATGGCGCCCCAAAGTCCCGAATAGTCTGGAGTCTGTCCGGCCGCAGCCGCATTCCTGATCGGCATGATGTAATCATCGATCAGAGTCTCTCTGAAGACTATACCGCGGTTATTGCTGTATACCGAGATGATTATGCATACTATCACCAGGATAAAACGGAAAAAATAATTCTTTAAAACTTCTCCCAGCACTCTTCCGAGTATTTTTCCGGGGTTCTCTACCTTGGGTTTGGGGCCGAAACTCCTTCCGCGTCCCATTTTTATCTCTTTTGCTTTCTCTTCAGCCATGATCACTCCGCTCCTCTCTCATCGAAGTCTCCCTCACCGCCCGTCTGGGATTCGTAGACTTCTCTGTAGATAGCATTGGTCTTAAGCAGCTCTTCATGCGTACCGAAACCGTTAATGCAGCCTTCATCCATTACGATGATCCTGTCGGCATCCTGTACGCTGGATATTCTCTGGGCGATTATAAGCTTGGTGGTATCGGGGATCTCTTCCCTGAAAGCCTTCCTGATCTTTGCATCCGTTGCAGTATCCACCGCAGATGTAGAGTCATCAAGGATAAGGATCTTTGGTTTTTTCAAAAGTGCTCTGGCTATGCAGAGTCGCTGCTTCTGTCCCCCGGATACATTATTGCCGTTCTGTTCGATCCTGGTCTCATATCCGTCAGTGAATTTATCGATAAATTCATCTGCGCATGCCAGTCTGCAGGCGTGAATGCATTCCTCTTTTGTGGCATCTGCCTTACCCCATCGCAGGTTATCCAGGATTGTCCCCGAGAAGATCACATTCTTTTGGAGCACTACGGAAACCTGGTCTCTGAGGCTTTCCACGCTGTATTCACGCACATCTCTTCCGCCGACTTTTACCGAGCCGGAAGTAACATCGTAAAGCCTGCTGATAAGAGATACCAGCGTCGACTTGGCGGAACCCGTTCCGCCGATGATGCCTATCATCTCGCCACTCTTGATATCCAGCGTGATATTCTTGAGCACTGCCGCTCCTGATCCGGAACTCTTGTATGAGAATTCGACATTTTCAAAAGAGATGCTTCCGTCCGCAACTTCCGTTACGGGATCCTTAGGATCCTTTATGTCAGCCTCCTCGTCAAGCACCTCGGTTATTCTCTCGGCACTTGCCGCAGACATTGAGATCATCACGAATACAAAGGAAACCATCATAAGGCTCATGAGTATGTTCAGACATAACATGAGAAGAGATGACAGCTCACCTACTAAAAGTCTGTTCTGCACTATCATATGCGCACCGATCCAGCTTATGCCCAAGACACAGGAGTATACCGTGAACTGCATTACAGGGGCATTGGCTACGATCTTGCTCTCCGCCTTCACGAACATCCTGTAGATGTTCTCTGCTGCCGTTCTCAGTCTGTCCGTTTCATATTCCTCACGCACGTAAGCCTTTACCACACGGATACCGCTTACATTCTCCTGAACTGCTGCGTTGAGATCATCATATTTCTTGAAGACTTCACTGAAATATTTCATTGCCGATCGTATGATGAAGAACAGGAATGAACCGAGAAAAAGTACTGCCAGCAGGAAGATGGATGCGATCCCCGGATCCAAATAGAATGCCGCGATCATTGAAAAGATTATGGTGAACGGTGCTCTGAAGCACATTCTGAGTATCATCTGATAAGCATTCTGGATATTTGTGACATCCGTAGTAAGACGGGTTACAAGACCTGCTGTGGAAAACTTATCTATATTGGAAAAAGAATAAGTCTGTATCCTGTCGAACATGGCTTTGCGGAGATTCTTTGCAAGACCTGTAGAGGCCTTTGCGCCGTAAATACCTCCCATGAAACCACAGAGCAGACTGCCTGCCGCAAGCAGCACCATGAGCAATCCCATCTTCTCTATCACACCCATATTGTTCTTGTTCACGCCTTCATCCACTATGGTCTGGAGGCTCAATGTGATCAGGACTTCAAAGATGACCTCGAAAATCATCCAGATAGGCGTAGCTACAGAGGCCGCCGTGTACTCCTTAACATTTGAAAGAATCTTTTTAAACATTTTCTCAACCCGTCTTAAAAATAAAGTCCGGCGGATCCTGTATTAAACACATCAGTGAATTAATATCAGCTCCGCCGGAATGATCTCTACAGAATATTCAGATGATACCACAAGACCTGTGGTTTCTCAAACTGTCACATATTCCAAATTTTACTCTGTAACAGTTATATAAGAAGAATTCTCATCAATGTAACTCTGTTCTGCTTTTCCGAATTTACATTTATCAAATGTAATGGTATTCAGATCATCAAGGGTGAAAAATTCTCCCTCGTTATCCTCAAATGTGCAGGATGTAAATGTCATATGACTGGGCTCGTAGATCTCGATAGCTACACCGTAATCGGGATGTCCGTTCCTTACAAACTGTGAGTTCGTAAAATCAAATCCCTCACACCATGAAAGGAGGAGTGCACCGTATTCACAGTCTCTGAGCAGACAGTTGTCGGTAATAAATCCGTAGCAGCCGAGTGCCTTTATTGCATATGTTCCGCATCCATAGAGGTCGAGGTTCTTAAGTCTTACGCCTCCGGTCTGCTCAAATGCCAGCACTTCACCTGTGCAGGATCCGGGCTCAACATCATGACCGAAAGTGATATTTTCGATGGTGATACCGCTGCATCCGTAGAAAGGAAGTACATCCATCATGGGATCATCCACAACGATCTCTGTATCTCCCGGCTTTCCCTCACCCTTGATGGTAAGGTTGTCAACATTAAGGATTCCGATCTGGTCCATATCATAGCTTGCAACGCCGAGATACTCATTGTCCGGATAATTATCCTGACCATATTCTACGAAATAAACATAGTCGGTGATATCGTATTTTCCGGGCTTAAGTATAATGCAGGTATCGGGCTTGACAGCATTCATGAATTCCTCTGCGGTAGAAACCGTAACGGTATTCTGCTTAGCTTCAAGATCGCTCCACCAGCTTCCGTTTATATCGTTTTCATATCCCCAGCTGCCGTGATAGCTTTCATCGTACTCACCGTCACCGTCGAAAGCACCTTCCTGTACCTCTCCCTCGAGTTCAATGACCTCTGCGGGCTCATCCTGGTAAACAACAATATCATCCAGAGAACCTGTTTTATCCTCGATATATTTCTCATTCAGGATGTCTTTGCAGTCATCAAATGAAACGGTAACATCAAAAGCTCCGTATCCGAAAGTGTAATCGAGATACTTCATCTTGAATCCGTCTTTATCAACGTAGCAGGGCAGTGTATTGGCATCAGCATCCATCTTTATATTCGAAAGAGCAACGGGATCCTCATCAGGCTCTCCTTCGTAATCGTAGATCTCGCTTTCCGGCTTTGAAAAATCATCCTTTCTGTCAGGATAAGTATCGATCAGGGCCTCATAGATGAGATCAGCCATTTTCTCATTGTCATCTACTAAATTTGTAAATCCTCTGCTATCTCCGGACTTAACATCGAAGTTGAAGCACTGAACAAAGGGATAGTTATCTTCTGAACCGTCAAAACTATAGTTGTCCGTGATGATGAACGAAAAAAGCTTGTCGTCAAATCTGACAACTTCTACAGTTCTCTCATCTTTATATGAAGAAAAGTTCTCGGGTGAATTATATGCAAAGTTCTTAACCTCGTTGATCTCAGTCTCTTCAAGATCCTGGTTAACCTTTTCTATCTCTTTGGCAAGCTCGGGATACTTCTCCTCAGCCTCACCCGATAATACTATCTCCTGATAGCTTCCTTCGGATGTGATGTCGTAGCCATCGAATGTAGCAGTATACTGATGAGTGACAATGGTCACCATAGCCTCTGCGTCTCCATCCTTGCTATCCTTGCTATCCTTGCCTTCTTCCGCGGTCTTTCCTTCACCGCCTGCTCCCGGCATTTCACATCCGGTAAATAAAAGGGCAGATGCTGTCATTCCAAGCATCAAAATTGTCAGCATTTTGTTTCTTTTCATCTGTTACCTCCTTTCGGAACGATCACGAATGTGACCTTTATGTTCCTCACCTAAAAAACACTGAGCCCACATTATAACACAGGTCTCCCGTTTAACCTAATCAAGTGTATACAGGCTTTCAAAAGTTTTCCTCAAACTTGTACACAAATTGTGTATGCATTCTCAAAGTTTTATGTAAATCTGCAATGTATCTTTAAAAATACCATCGAGAAGCGTGTACAGTTTGACATGAAAAAATCTTTTGTGTACAATGTATTTAGTCACACAAGGATGTGTAAAGGAGGTTCGGATATGGGAATAGGCGGCGTTTCAGACGTACTCAGATCGGCATCAACTTTATATGGTCAGGGCAAAGTGTTGGGCGATGTTGGTACTGCCGTGCTCAGCAAGAGTCTTGATGTTCAGCAGCAGCAGGGTGATGCACTCACCAAGATGATGGAGCGATCCGTTACTCCTGCTGTAGGTGGCAACTTTGATATGTCTGTTTAAACAACAAATTCTGTTCTTAAAATAAAAAGGACTCACCGCGGTGAGCCTTTTTTATTGTTCATTTTACTATTTGGTTATATTAATTTGAGGTTATTTCTTTATATGAGGGAGATTTTCCCGTTTTCAATTTTGATCTTTCTTTCCTTATAAAGATGTCCCACCGCACGCTTGAATTCGTTCTTGCTCATGCCGGTCTCTCTCTTTATCACCTCGGGATCGGCTTTCTCCGTAAAAGGGAGCACTCCGTCATAGGAATCCAGGAGCTCCAGTATCTTTTCCATATCAGGCTCCATCTGGAGATAGGCCTTTTCACGGACACTTAAGTTAAGTCTGCCGTCATCTCTGACCTTGGTTACTCTGGCACGGATCCTGCTGCCTTCCCTTATCCCCTCTCCGAAAAGCTCAGTCTTTGGGATTATAGCAGAATATTTGTCATCAACCGCAACGAAAAGTCCGAATTTATCCTTGAGTTCGTAAGCCGTTCCTTCCACATCATCTCCGACATTGTAGGGAGATTCCGTCGACAGGTACGGGTATATCTTCATGGTAGCGGCCAGTCGGTTGCTTTTATCTATGTAGAGTGCGACAGGAATCTCATCCCCCTCCCTAAGCCGTCCGGTCTGCTGGGCATAGGGAAGCAGGAGGTCTTTTTCAAGTCCCCAGTCCAAAAATGCACCTATCTTCGTTACGGAGAGCACTTTAAGACGTGCTACCGAATGAAGGGTGATCTTCGGCTCATTGGTGGTAGCGATCATACGGTCCTCGGAATCCTTATAGAGGAATACCTCTATGGGCTCCCCGGCTCTTAAATAGTCCGGTACCTGCTTCGCGGGCAAAAGCACACGACTGTCGGGGCCGCCTGCCTCACCGTCATCCGGATCGGCCAGATACATTCCGAAATCAACCTTTTTTACTGCTTTAAGTGTCTGCTTTTCTCCCAGTCTGAACATTAACTTTCCTTTCATACTGAATACTTTTCTACTATATTATTGCATACCGGATCACCCGGCATCCTCTATGCTGAATGTGATGATCTGTTTCCTTCTCTTATGACAGGCTTCTATTGAGACCTTTCCATCCTCAAAAGGATGGCACTCCGCCCTTCCGTCCCTTTCATAGCGGTCCATCAAAAGACTAAGTCCCCTCTTACTGTCATAGATCACGGCATATCCGATATTCGGAGAATTGAGGAAGCATAATTCATAGAGCCTGAGCTCCGTATCCATCCTGCGGCCGTTTATTTCGACCATCAGCCTCTTATTTAAAAAGGCGGCCTCATCAGCACTGTCCCTGAACTCATCCAAAACCTCGTAAAGCATTTTGTTGCGCCGGTAGAATCTGATCATTCCGAACATAACCTAACCTCATAGAACTTTCGTCGGGTTCCAAACCGCCTGCCTGTTTCGGTGCAATATATGTATTATGTGCCATAGCGGTGGTTTTGTCTATTTTTATTCGACCATTATTTCCTTTCCCTCGTAGACTGCGCCTTCGATTCTGACCCTAACCTCATTCTCTCCGGTCACTGTAACCATAATACGTTTTGTTGCACCGGGGTATTTTACAAATTTCTTCAGTTGCGTATAATCGTCAACGCCTAATACATTCGTCGCATAATCCAAAATACAGTTTTCACCTATCTCGGATGTCGTTATATCAAATTCCGTGGTCAGCGCCTGCAGATCCGACTCGAATTCTTCATTTCTCATCAACTCTTCATCCTTCATTGCCACTAACATAGCCACTCGAACACTATCCGCCAGGTTGTAGTCAGCCTGAGACTTGGGCCAACGAAGGTAATCTAAGCACGATATACAACCGATGATCATCAAAGTAATGATCAAGCCCAATAAGGCCAGCCCCACTATATGTTTCCTTAAAAAACCCGGTACCCCGGATTTATTACTGTCGTCATTTCCCGCAACTTCCTTTTTACAATGCGGACAATACATATACTCTTCTCCCTTTACTGGATCATTATTTCTCTGCCGTCGTAGACTGCACCTTCTATTCTGACCGTAACCTTATTCTCTCCCGTCACTGTAACCATAATGCGTTTTGTTGCATGGGGATAATTAACACTATTTTTCAGTTGATCAAACTCCTCTATCGCAAAAATATCTGCCATACGATCCAAAACACAGTTTTCCCCCCTCTGGCATTCTGTTATATCAAATTCCGTGGTCAGCGCCTGCAGATCCGAATCAAATTCCGGATTTTTCTTCAGATCTTCATCCATCATTGCCATCAGCATAGCCGTATGAACACTATCCGCCAACTGGTTAGTATAAGCGGCCCTATTCTTAAGAATGTATGGGTATTCATTCCTCCATCCCAGGTAGATACCCCAAAAAATCAGGCCCATTAAGATCAGGCCGACTATATCTCCGATCATATATCTGGGTAAATGACCCAACTCCCTTGATTTTTTGCGTTTTTTACCGACATACTCATCCTCGCTCAGCATCAAAATATCTCCGCAGTTTTCGCAAACTCCGTCATTTCCTGCAACTTCCTTCTTACAATGTGGACAATACATATACTCTTCTCCCTGCCTGGTTTTTGCCAAAGCATTTTACATCTTCATTATTGAGTATTGATTTTCAATCTGTTTTTGACAGTTTTGGATCATATTCTTTTTTTGTAGGCCACCAAACCATCCCCGCCATATTCACCTCTCAAAGATAATTTTTATTGTCATTCTAGCACTCGATATTATTTTGTACATAATCCATATCCGTAAGGATAAATATAAATCTTACTCTATCCTAATATTATATGCTGTTCCGCCTTCTTTGGATCCTCTCGAATCAGTATTTGGTATCCATACAGAAATCTTATTGTCAGGATATATTTGAGCATATATCTGTGATGCTCCCGATGACTTAAGTTCTATAGGAATTGACGCCCCGGATGGGCCTCCCATTACTTCCCAAAAAGCTGATGTTATCGGTGTTTCCGGAGTACCGTCTCCAAGCGTTCCGATTTCCACACCATTTTTGAAAGTTTTTAAATTCGAATCAAAGTTAGGATTGTTAACCACTTCCGGATCCATAATGGCGGTCAGTAATGCAGAGCGAACATTATCAGCCATCATGATATCATGGTTTACATACATCTTCTCGGGATCACCATAATAAACTTTCTCCGATCCACCTGATCTTACAATCAGATCCTCGCCTTCAATATACATTGTTCCTGAATATCCGTCAGCATCAGTTCCAACGTAAAAATCATATGTAGATTCACCGTTCTTTTGATAAGTCCCCTTCGAAGAACTTCCGCTTGCATTTGCAATAACCAAAGTACCATCGCTATTTAAAGTAATAATACTTCCTCTCTCATCATAGAACTTTCCATCAAGTCCGGCTCCACAAGCACATAAAATGACAGTCATACACAATCCTGAAATTAACATCATTAAAAATTTCTTCATTAAATAGCCTCCTTCAACATCTATATGATCAACTAAAACAATTGCCTTCATTCTCGATAATATGTCACCCAACATGAGTGATCTTGTAAAACCGCTCTATCACTTCGATAAATTCATCCGGTATCCGCTCATTGCACTCACGTATTAATTCGTCCGGCACACCGAAAAATGCTTCCGCCAGCCCGCCCGTAATGCAGGTCAGTGTATCACAATCTCCGCCTAAAGATACCGCATTGCGGATCGAATCCTCAAAATCCTTTCCCTCAAAAAACGCCGTAAATGCTTCAGGGACCGTTTCCTGACAGCTCTCAACATGATGATAACCGGGTCTTATCTCATCACAGGTGCGTGACAGATCATAGCCAAATTCATCGATCACGTATGCTTTCACTTCTTCCCTGCTTTTTCCGTTTCGAAGCAGATATATTGCAGACGCAACAGACTCAGCCCCCTTTATCCCTTCTGGATGATTGTGTGAAACTTCCGCAGACCACTTTGCCACCTCTCGTGTGCGCTCCAATGTATCGAAAAACCATCCTATGGAGGATACTCTCATTGCAGAACCGTTCCCCCAGCTTCCATAAGGCTGAGGATCCTTTGAAACAAGCCATTGGGAAAATCTTCCGCCGTACTCACCAAGTGCATATTTATTCCCGATATCCTGCATTGAAAATATCATTTCTTTCTTCATTAGATCTTCATCTGCATCTATTCCTGCTGCCATAACAGCTCTGGCTATAGCTATCGTCATGGCGGTATCGTCCGTATATCTTACCCATTTTCTCCAATTAAATAATTCGAAATCCTTTGTCTTATCTCCCTGATCAAACTCATAGGGCGCTCCGATCATGTCACCTAAGATAGCTCCGTACATTCCCGTACCTCCTTATTTAATAACAACACAATTCATCGGCATAGATCACTTCATCATCATCATATATGGCATCGATCACCGAATCCGTCGATAATCCCGTGATCTCGGCTACCAGATCATACATGGCATCGATCTGCTCATCCGAATATCTGGGATCTACAGCTAATGCTCTCAATGCATTTTTGATGTTGTATGCTGAATATGCTTCGTTCATTTTTCTGCCTCCTGACCGTGTGTCTTTTATGCTTTTCTTCTTGTTATTTATGATTTTCGGGGAGTTTTTTTCGCCCCTCATCCCTTTGTCTGACTGTATGATAAAACTTTAAAAGTCCAATAAAAACACCTCTAAAACGCAAAAAACCTTCCTTGTTACTGTTCAGTGGCCAGCCAAACAGGCCAACTCATAACTATTCTTTTACCATCTCACATCTCAAAAAACATTGAAAAATAAGCATTTTTTTGCATTTTACTATTGCATCCTATATGGTTATGTG